>CAACWB010000301.1_pt1 | contig 33290 bp, 36 predicted proteins | sample 2275501 | NCBI WGS metagenome assembly CAACWB01 (sample SAMEA5312444, study PRJEB27640) | indoor metagenome | biome: indoor environment; feature: controlled; material: polymer antistatic dissipative epoxy resin | place: Italy | collected 2014-05-27 | reverse complement strand
TCCAGATCGTGAAGCGGACCGATAAGGCCAAGGGCTTCGAAGTTCTGCCGCGTCGCTGGGTCGTGGAGCGCACCTTCGCGTGGCTTGGACGGTGCCGACGATTGGCCAAGGATTGGGAAAAGTCCGTCGCATCAGCCGAGGCCTGGATCACGATCGCCCACATCCGGGTCATGACGCGACGCTTGGCAAGGTACGGATATCGTTGAAACCTTTTCGAGTCAGACTCTGAGCATCACGTATTGAGGGGAATTATGAGAATATTCGATTTTGCGAAAGTTTCTGACTGGGAAGCTAGATTGGCCGAGCTTGCAAATTTAGCGGAGCCTGAGCGATGGACAAACCTTCACGTTCCGTCACAACAAACTCATCCGATTTTAGATAAATACATAAAATACACTTTTATACGGGCGTATGATCAGCAAAAGATAATCATATCGGACAACGTATGCGCCTTTAATACTGGTTTGCTTACAAGCGGGCATGAGGAAATATTTGGCGTATTCGTTGTATCGGAAAACTATAATCCTAGTCAGCCGCAATCTGGCGTGAATAAGAAGTGGTTCTTAAAATCATGGGCCAGATCGGGAGATCGCTCTCTAACAGATTTCATGGAATTTCCGCCCTTGGCGACGTATTGGACTGACGCCTCTCATCTTATATTCGACCCAATACTGCAAGTCCAACTAAATCTCGATCACATTATTCGTGACAACCTTAACCGGTTCCCGGAGGAACTAGGTGGAAAGGTGGACCAGTCAGGAACACCAACCGATCTATCAAATGATGATTCGGAAGATGACAATGATGAAGTCGAGGCAAGCGCTATTCATAGCCAAATTCCGCTCGCAACGAGAAATGCGCTAGAAGGCGCTATGAAGCACAGCATAAGACTAGCACAAAGAAGCTATCGAATAGCAGTCCCTCAGTTTTATAGAGGAAAAATCCAGCTATTGCTACCGATATACTTGAGGAATTCGCACACGCCGGACCTAGCTCTCACTCTTGAGCGGCATGGCGGTTGGTATCGAGCAGCGACCGTCCTCTATACCGATTGGGCTTACAGTCATGCACGCCTACTGGCGCGTCCCAACAGTGAATGGTTGGGCGGCTTTCGTTCAGATGTGGCAGACCTCGTCTAATACCTCGCGGAAACGTTCAACTACTTCCCAGCCTTGCGCCATCCGGCAGCACGTGCTTCTTCTTCCGAGCAAAACCAGCGCTCTCCGTATTGAGGGCTGATTTTGGTTGAGGCGTAATATTCTTGGCCGGGAACGTGATAAATGCGCTCCCGGCTGCTGATGCTGATATTACCCTTAATGTTGCAGTTTTTAGCCGACGATGCGACCTGTGCGACAAGATCGCCAGCGCCATAATAGCCAGCCGCACCAATAATGAGCGCGCCAGCTAGAAGACCGGGAACAGTTTTCACGGTTGCGTCAATACGATTTGGCTTTTTCGGCTTCCAATGCTGGCGTGGGTTGCGCATAGTTTTCCTCCAGTTCCCGTATGGGTAGCAGGAAATAATTTATGCACCATTTCATAAAACGCTAAAATGTCCGCCGTCTAAATAATAAGTGTTAGATTGATTGCAGTCTGAATGCAGCGTGCTGTTGGAAAACGTAACGAAACTGTCAGGAACAATTGACACGTCAAACGGTTATTTTGTTGTGAATTATGCACGGAAGTGTTAACACGTAACTGCATAAACTGCCAATGACGCAGTGGCACAGGAGTCCGAACCATGATTATCAGATCGGCAGTCCGTAAACCGGCAGACCAGATGAGCTACGAGCCACGCCCTCAGCAGGGTCCTGTGGACTATGCCGCTCTCGGCATGCTCACAATTAAGCGCTTCCCAAAGACGTTGGCTGAACTTGCCAAGTGAGCCTAATTGGCTGCCGATAGATGCAGTTATAGAGTTCAATAAGCAGCAAGTCGAGCTTACCAATGAAAATCACGCCCTCTTGTTTAGAGATAAGCTAGAGGGCGCTTTGGTGCGTCCGCAGAACAGCTTCCATTATGAAGATAACCACGATACCATATCGCTATCAGTCAATCTAATGATAGCGATTGCAGATGCGCATGCGTTCGAGCAGGGCAATAAGCGCACTGGCTTCGCATCCGGCTACGTTTTCATGATCACAAATGGCTATGATGTCGATGCAGGATTGTTGGATGCCCCAGAACTCGGCCAAGCCTTCACTGAAGTGATAAAACACACCCGGACAGCGTCTGAGTTTGAGATGATCCTCAAAGGGTATGTCTTCCCGGTCTAAGTCAATATCTTCACTAGAAAAGCCCGAAAACGGCGGTCGGGCTTCAATGTCTTGGTGCGCTTCTAATTCGGAGTCATCGCATTAATAATGCAACGGGTAGGATTGGCACACACGAGTCCACCGAGAGCGTTTGTCGATTTGGGCTGTCCACCACCCACCAAAGCCGTGACGCTCGTCAGTGAGTCTGTGTGTGGCGCTACGGCCTAGCCTTTTGCCAACCGGCGAAGATCATTGGAAATGAAGCTGATTTTCTCAGTTCCAAGATGGCGGCTTGTCGCGCTGCGTGCTTTTGAAAGATACTTTGCCCACCCTTCCCCATCATGAAGATGATCGAGGTAGCTTTGCGTCTGCGGGACAATCCTTGCAGCTTTCAGACGATTTTCAGATATCTTAAGCTGGGCTGACTACTAGCCGCCTCCAGCATGTGGCCCGCCTTAAGCGACGGGCCACTTGAACGGCTAGGCTTGGGGGTTGTTCGCCTCTTTCTCCTCCGTCACGTCATAAGACGCGTAGAGTTTCTTAAGAGTGGGGTTGAGATCGTCGCAGGTTTTCTTAAGCATGATGCGAGGAGCCGCGTTACGGTCGGCCACGGCCTTTGCATCGTTGGCCGCCCACTCCTTTATATGCTCAACGCTCTGCTTAATAGCCTCGTTAATTTGATAATTAAGATTCGACACTGTAATTTCTTTCTGGCCTTTGGCCTTTGGGAAGTTGATTTGTTAGTCGGCGTTCCATTCACCGCCGGACAGTTGTCGCTGTCCGGCGGCACTTCCCGTTATCGCTATTCAATAACGGGGAAGAAATGGCTGGTCTTCTTGCCCAGCCGTTTTTTGAGGGCTTCGAGTTGCCCCTTTTTAACCGGCGATGCATTTTGCATCTGTCGGTCAATCTCTTCGAGCTTGTATGTGTTGATGAGGCCGGAAAGCTCTTTCGCGGCGTCAATGAGGATTTCCGCCATGGCCGTGGCAACGGTCAGGCTGTCCACTTCCAATCCCATTTCCTGCCAATCCCCGGCACGATCTAGCTTTGGCTGGTCTTGCGTGAGGTCGGCTTCGATCTCGATACCAACCCAATGAAGATTTTCCGGGAGCATGAAGTTTGCTTCGCGCTCTTTCATGAAGGCAGCAAAGGACCGGGAGGGTTTGGAGATAAGAGGGTTAAGAACAGGCGTCGGCTTAAGGCGTTCTGCTTTCGCCTCCGCCTTCTGACGCGCTCTAAGTTCGCGCATTCGTTCAGTTGATGTTTTTGCCATGCCTGCCTCATCTTTTTCGTCACAATATATATTGTGCGTATGTGACGCTCATTTACTGCCGTGATGACACTGAAGTCAACAACCCAAAGACAAGAAAATAAAAAACCTGCCGGTGAAAGCAGGCTTAACTCACAGGAGTCCACCGGGAGCGTTTATCGATTTGGGCCGTCTACCACTCACCAACACGACAAAGCCCGTCTGTGAGTCTGCGTGAGGCCGGGATTGTTGTCTCATTCGCATAAACAATGAACCCGCCAAGAGGCGGGTCCATCGAATAGGTTAATCTTTCCGGAAAAGATTTTTCACCGCCCCTTTGGCAATGTCGTCGCTTATACGAGTGAGGTCTTTGCGAACGACCGGAGCAGGTGAAAAAAGGGCGGCGACTTTTGAAGCAATGCCTTTTAGCGGGTTTTCTATAATCCTCATGGGGGTCTCCTTTTGTTTGGGATTACCCGGAGGATTTTGAAAGCAAACTTCTTTTCGTTCCTACGCATAGCTGATTCCTATTACCTATAACTTCCTCTAGGAATGCAGACATAACTTTACCTAGACTTGAAGAGACGTATTACCTATCGGTTAAGCGTCTAATCAATATTGCTCTAGGAAAAGCTCTGTCTGCTGAAAAAGAACGTCGGTTCTTCCTCTGAGGCCACACGACGCCCATATGACGGGTCCATCGGGGGAGACATACCAAACTCGAAAACCTTGTTACAGGGAGGCCGGGGTCAGACTGTCGGCCTTTACATCGGACTTCCCAAACCGTTGCCGGGTCTGGGCTGGCGTAACTCCATCAAACCAGCTTGGCGATTTTGATGGAGCTTACAGGTCGCAAGTTACCAGCGGAGCCTGTTCCTGCAATGTCTGACGTTACGGCTTGAAATCATCGGCGGCTATGCCAGCCTATTCAGTGAGCAGGTAATGTCAGACGCTGCTTGAAGAGTAGTATAGGTCGCGGGGAAAGCCGTTTCAATAGGGAAATACGATAATCTTCTTATGAAACATAAGAAGGAAAGCAGTTTTATTCGATTATTTTGTTTGAACCGCGATTCAGTTTATTGTATATTTTTGTTGATCACAGCAGCGGCATGATGTGGTTGCTACAAAGGGCACGGCGAGGTCAGACCGCCGTGCCCTTTATTTTTAGCCTTTAGCGGCTCCTGCTGTTTGCGAAATTTCCGGGCCGGGTCTGCTTCATCATTTCATCCGCGACGACACCGCGCATAGATGCTTCCATTTCCTTAGCCATTCTCTTTGCAAGGTCTTGGTTCTGTTCTGGCGTGCCAGAGCTACCGTTGACTGTGACGGGCGAATTGATCGTGATCACCTGCGATTGCTTTGCGCTCACGCTGCCAGAGAAGCCCGCTGAGAGCGTCGGCGTTTCCGTGACCAGACCGCCTTCAGAATAGCCGCGCTTGGCGGCCTGATGCATTGCGTCAAGATTTTTCACGCCAAGCGCACGGGTCGCCTGTTTGGAGAAAACGAACTCATCGGCATGCACCACGCCTGCGGGCTGATGCTTGCTACCGGGACCAGTCCAACCACCTTCCGAGAAGCCGAACAAGCCACCGAGAAGCGCGCCGAAGATGCCGCTGAAGCCACCACCGGACGAGGATTTTCCGCCCATACCGAACAGACCGGCAAGCGGGCCTTCACCCATCAGCACTGCCTGAAGCCCGACTTTAATCAGAGTCTGAAGCATCGATTGCAGCGCCTGTTCCGCCGTCATGGTGCCGGAGAGCAAACCGGCAAGCGCGTCGGTCATCTGCTGGCCGAAGAAATACCCGGCTTCCGCCAACCCCTCCTGTTTCTCCCGGAGGCGTCCTGTCGCGGCTTCGGCTTGCGCCATGCCAGCGGCAAGCTGAGCAATTTCGGCGCGCTGCTGGGGCGAAAGCTGGATACCGGCGCGCTGTGCCTGATTCAGCATTTCCTGTTCGTATCTCAATGCCTGCGCCCGCTGCTCGGTCATGCCAAGCGCCTGCTGTTCTGTGCGTTGCGCGTCTGTGTATTCCCGTGCGCCTGCCGTGATCCCGGCGTATGCATCGCTCTGGCGCTGGGCCGCTTGCGTCAGCCGGTCGATTTCGGCGGCGGTTTCCTTGGATCGGGCGCTGGCGTCTTCAATGTGCCACGGCTCGTGACCCATCGGGAAATTCAGGCCGAATTGACTGGCGTTCGCATGCACCCATTGCCGGGAAGCATCCGACTTATAGCCAAGATCGGCGGCATTTCCCCGATTGTGCTGAGAGTTACCCGGAGGGGCAACCCACTTCCGGGCGGCTTCCGGGCTTCCATATTTCTTCAACGCCTCAAGCCAAAGCTGCTGCTGGCGCTCCACCGAACGGAAGCCACTGGTGACCGTGACGCTGCCCTGCAATTCCTTCGGCATGGACGCGATCATGGTGGCAAGGCGCTTCTGAAAATCCGCCTGCATCCCGGTGACATGCGATGCACCCTTGCCAGATGCAAGAACGGAAGACAGGTAGCTGGCCGGATCGTCGGTTGCGCTCTTAATATTGAGCGACGACAAGGCTTTACCACGCATTTCATTTGCAAGCGCAACTTCACGCCCGCCTTGCGCTTTGGAAAGTGCGGCCTGATAGACAGCCTCAACCCTAGCTTTCGCGTCGAGGTTTTGCAGTTCCTTCGCCAATTCCGGGACTTCATTCTTGAGCGCCCGGATCGCGTCGGCAAAGGATTTGATGTTGGCCGTTGCCTTCGCGGCGGCGCTGTCCGTGCCGCTCATGGCGTTATTGAGATCGACAATCGGCGGCTTTGCGCCCGCCGCCTCTTCCCCTGTCTTGTAGACGAACGAATTCGAGTATCCGTTTCGCCTGTCCAGCACGTCGCGCAAGCGCATGGCTTCCGCTGTCAATTCTTCCATCTTCTGTTTCTGGCGGTCGATATTCTGGCCGGTGATCGGGTCATCGGGATCAAGCAATGCCTGTGACTGAAGATCGGCCAGGACAGCTTTAGCTTCCTGAAGGTCTTCGTAAACCGCCGTTAGGCCACGCTGCACGTTGCGGTTCGACTGTTCTTCGATCCTGTTCCATCTGTCGAGAAAATCGTCCATCGCGCCGACGAGGCCGACAACGGCCTGTTTCGTGAAGGTGCTGACGGTGGTGCCGATCTTGTTAAACTTCCGGTCCAGTTCATCGGCGCGCTGGATAAGCTCGTCATCCATAACAACGCCAAGGTCGTGCGCTTCCTTGATGGTCGCACGGATGCCATCAGCGCCACGAGACAGAAGCTCCACGAAGCGCTCCCCGCCTGTTCCGCCGAACAGTTCATCAGCGATACGGATTTGCGCTGCCCGGTCCAATTGCTGCAATCTTCCGATGATTTCCACAAGAAGAGAGGAAGGGTCTTTGAGTTTGATTTTGAGTTCGTCTGCGCTAAATCCGAGACGCTGGAACGCTTCAGCGGCGGAACCTTTGCCGGTGTAGATGAATTCATCGGCGCGAAGCGAAAGCTCCTTCATACCATCGGTCAGGGCGTCAACCGGAATGCGAGCCTGTTCGGCCACGTATTTCAGCTCTTGAAACGACCGATTGGATAAACCGGCGCGCTTCGCCTCACTGCCGATGCTCGCAATGCCTTTCGTGATATCAGCAACGCGCCCGATAATGGCGTCGAGTCCACCGATGGCAAGCCCGCCGATGATGCCACCGGCCAGCCCTTTGCCAAAAGCACTAACCGTCTTCATGGCGTTACCCATGGCCTTCTCGATGCCGGAACCGGCCTTCTCGGCGTCGGTCTGCATCTGTTTAAAGCCGGTTCGGGAACGCTGTTTCTGGCGATCCATATCCCGCTCGTATTTATCGAATCTTGCCGCAAGGGTGACAAGCAACTGCTGGCCTTCGTCTGCCATTTTAAAACTCCTATGCTGCCGCCTGCATGAGCCGGTCAAAATCGTCTTCGGGGAGGTCATAGATTGACCGGGTGTTATTGCTCTGGATGGCGCGGGAAACGGCCATGGCGGCGGCAACAGCGCCGTCAATGCGATCTGTGCGCTTGTCTTTGTGCATTCGAACAAGGCCGGTATCGCCACGGCTGGCAACCACGGAATCAAAATGGTGCCGAAGAACCGGATGGCCGCTGTGACGGATCATGCGCCCGTTGACGGTGCGTTCCAGATCGCCAATCGCCGGTCCCATGGTGAGCGGTGCCTGTCGCATTTCGATAGCTGGCAAGCCGTCATCGTGAAGGCGCTGCATGGTCTTGCGGGCAAGATACGGATCGAAGGCGATCTCACGCACGTCATAGGTGGCGCAAAGATCGCGTATATGCTGTTCGATGGCTTCCGGTTCGATCACGGGGCCGTCAATCGTGATGACGTGGCCGTCAGCCTTCCATTGCTCGTAAGGCACGGCGTCTTTGACGGCTCTGGCTTTCAGGTCATCACCCGGAACGAAGAACCACGGGTGCGTGAAGATACGCCCGTCGCCGTGCTTCCAAGCGGCAACAATTGCTGTCAGGTCGCCATTAACCGACATGTCCACGCCGATGTAGCAAGGCAGGGTTTCGAGTTCGGCCAGATCGAAATTCGGGTCATGGCCTTCGTCATAGATGCCCATATCGAACAACGGTTCGCGGGAAGCGCCCTGCCAGATATTCAGGTTGTATTGCGCGAAAGCGAACCGCTCTTGCGGCCTGTCTCTGGCGTCAGTGACAAGGTTCTCAAATTCTTCCATGGACACGAAACCGTCAGCAAGGCCGGGGTTCGCCTTATGCCATGTTGCCGGGTCGTCCCATGCATCGTCCGGGTCAGCCATGAACAAGATGGGCAAATATGACGGACTGAATTTCTCGCCTGCCGCGATTTTGCAGGCGTTCACATACTCATCATAAAGGAGGTTCTCATTGCCAGCGCCCGCCGTGCTGGCGATGATCGTCAACGGGCGCTTCTTCACGCGGGAGCTTTTCAAAGCCTCCCAAAGTTCGCGGTTCTTCCAAACGTGCAATTCATCGGCAAGAATAAAGGTAGGGGAAAGGCCGTGTGCCTTGCCGCCGTCTGAAGACAGGACTTCAAGGCCGCTCTTTTTCAGGTCGCAATTGATCAGACGCTTGCCGGTCTTGCTGCCGTAAATCCTCGTGGCACGAACAAGTCGCTTATCCTCCCGGATGATGCCAGCAGCTTCATTGAAGGCGATCTTGGCTTGATCGCTGTCTTTCGCCGCGAAGATGGCCTGTCCACCTGCAACAGCCTCAGGGCCGATAGTGTGAAGTAGCGCAAGGGCGGCGGCAAGCGTGGTCTTGCGGTTGCCGCGTGGCATGAGAAGCAAAACCGATTTCACAATCATGTGGCCGTCTGGCGTGCGTGGGCCATAGATGCGCCGAACGATGCGTTCCTGCCAGCGGGTCAAAGTAAAGGCGCGTTTGGGCGCGCTGCTGGACGGATGGCGAAGCATGCGAAGGAAGCGCACGGCGCGTTCCCCGTAACCGAACGGGTCTTCAATAGGACTGTTATCGAAAACCCAATCCGGGTAGGTGCTTGCCATTACACCACCGCCAAGGGATTATCGTCGTCATCGTCGGCGGGGCCAGCATCACCGATACGCGAACGGCTGGCAGGCATAAGGCCATATTCAGCGGCGAGCTGTCGGGCTGTCTGCATGTAACGGATTTGCAGACCGCCAAGCTTCATGTCGGGAACGGCCATACCGGCCATCTGTTCTGTGATCTGGGCGACGAAGCCGACTGCCGTGCAATAGCTTTCGATACCAGCAAGATCGCCGGTCGTGACAACACCACGTTTGATCAGCACCGGGAAAACGCGCCGCCACTCTGCTTTCGCGTGTGGTGACAGGCGTTTCGGCGGCAGTGGCATTTTGGTGATTGCGGTGCTGTCGCGCTGGATAGCCGGTTTGACGCCGCGATTGTGGACGCTCATTTCAGCACCTCACCGCGAAGCTCAAGGGCTTCGTATCTGCCGATTTCCTTGATCTCCTTCAGGCCGTAGACGCTGCCATTGTAGGTGACGCGATCTGCCGTGGTGACACCGGGATGGTAGCGGATACGGAAAATGATGCTGCCGGTTTCCCCTTCACCAAAGCCCGTGAAAAATTCCGTCGCCGACTGCTGGATGATTTCGGCCCAGACAACGGCGACGGTTGCCCACGCCTTCACCACGTCGCCGGACGGCTTCACGGTTTCGGTTTGCCGCTCGATGGTGATACGCCGATCCATTTTCCCCGCGTTGATCATTTGAGCCACCGGATCAGAGCTTCGACCGACAAGATGGAATGGCCGTATTGAGGATCGGGATCGCGTGGATGCCGGATCGTCGCGACCTTGAAATGATCGCAATAGGCTCCTGCGCTCTCCATTTCGGCAGACAGATTATATTTGGACAGGGCAGCATTGACGGCGGCGGCGATCTCTTTGGATGCATCCTGCCCGGCGTCCAGCGTCCAAACATGCAAGTCGAGATACACCCACGCGGCAGTTTGGGCGCGATAATCATTACCATGCAATTCGGTGTTGCCGTCTGCGATCACAACGCACGGTGTCTTGTCCGGGCGTGTGCTGCCTGCCCGAATATGCGTCGGCGGCACGAGGGCGGTAACTTCCGGCTTATTGATCAGCCGGTTGCGGATGGCCGTTTGAAGGGTGAGAACGGGTTCGATACTCATTGGCTGGTCGTGCCTTTCCATGCGTCCCGGATCGCCTTTCGGCCTGCCCGGTCGATACGTTGCTGTGCGCGCTTGCGCTGAAGCCGGAAGCCCGGCCAAAAGAAGGGCTGCGCGTCGGCTTTGCTGGTCCCGTATTCGACCAGATGCGGATAGCGCGTATCGGTGTCGCCCGTTGTGATGATGACTTCGGAAGGACCAGCGACACGGTTGCCGCCGGGCTGGCTATATGGCGGGGTGGACTGGCCGGGCAGCGTGACGGTGATGGAGTCCTTCAGCGCGCCTGTATCTTCTGGCGCAAGGGCGCGTTGTGTGGATGCGATCGACTCTGCGGATGTTGCTAGCGCCTTAAGCACAGCATCACGCGGGGCTTTTTTCACCCGGTCGAATGCTCTCATGAGATCGTCCAGCCCGTCATTCGCCATCGTGGAACCACCTTTCACGATAGCTATCGAGCGTCTGGGTGATGGTCTGCGGCGCTATCTGGCTGGAAATCCCGAACGTGGCGACGTTGCGCACTTCATAATAGAAGGCCACGAGCCGGAGGATTGCGACTTTCAGATCAGACGGAAACGGGTCGAGGTCATCAAGCGATCTGCCGATGTAGTTCGCGACATACTGCTCTGCCGCCTCAATATAGAGCATGATCAGCGCGTCTTCCTCGCTGTGGTCAATGCGCATGTGCTGCTTTGCGAGATCGTGGGTGATGCCCGTCATTCCGCTGCTTCCTTTGAAAGATTATTTCGGGATTTTCTTGAACAGACCTCCCCGCGCCGGTCCCTAAACCAGCATCCAAATCGTCAGACACCCCCGGAGGAGTATGCGCGCCATACCGGCCAGCTTTGGAGCAAGCCAATTTGTCAAGTCGCCTCTTTAGGGTCATGTTCGGCGTTGTGAGGGCTACTTCCAGCGGCATGCCCTTGGCCAAGCGCAATTCGAGGGAACTGAGACTCAAGTTCAGTCCTTCTGCCCACTCCGCTAACGTCTTAGTGATGCCGTCCACTGTGTGAGTAGGAGTCCAAGTATCTCGCGACCGTCTGCTAACCTGCTCATTGCTGAAGATGGGCAGGCGCTGGCCGCGAAAGCCCGTCTGCATCGGCGTGATGATCGCATCGGCAATGGACAGGCCACGCTCAAGGCGTGCGATGATGATGGCCGGGGTGATGCCGTAATCGAGCGCCCATTCGATAATGGGTTGCTGGATGCCGTCATGTTCAAGGATGCTTTCGGGTGTCATCGCAGGCCGCGCTCCTGCCGCTGTTTCGTGGAGCTATGGCAAGGCGTGCAGAGGGATTGCCAGTTGCCGCGAAACCAGAAGAGACGCTTGTCGCCACGATGGGGAATGACGTGATCGACAACCGTGGCAAGGTTTCTGCACATCCGGCAAGATGGGTGTGCACGCAGATATTCACCACGGGCTTTACGCCACTCATGGTTATAACCGCGAAGGGCTGCTGAAGGGCGGCGGGCATCATGGTGGGCGTTGCGTTCGCGCTTGGCCTTCTCCTGGCACTGGCAAAGCTGGCCGTGGGGGACGATAGCGCCACATGCACAAATCCGTGGGGGCTTGCTCATTTGCGCCTCCCGGAAGATTTGAGCGCTTGAAGTCCTGCACGGTCAAATTCAGGATCAAGGCCAGCGGCAATGTTGCGCTCTGCCTGTTCCGGGTCTGGTTCTTTCTCCTCGGAACCACCGCCGTGAATGGCTTTCAGCTTTTCAAGATGCGCTCTGTAGGCCCGGTCGATTTCGGTAGGTGTGGCGTTCCAAGCCTGTTCCGGTGTCCAGCCAAGCCAGCCGGTCGCACGGTCATAGAGGGCTGCAAACACTTCCGCCCACGTCACCTGCTTGCCAGTCGTGTGCAACGGTTGCACACGCTTTTCCGGTGCTGGCGTCAGCATGGACACAAGTTCGAACAACGGGGCGCGAACAGCGAGAAAGAATGGGAAAAGCGGCCTTCGCTGCACGGCAGTCAGGAAGGCCGCTGCATTCGGGGTGCCGCTGCTTATTTCGGAGGCCCGAATGATCTCGCAAATAACTGTAAAGTTCAGGTCTTCCAAGGCAGCATGAAGCGCCGGAAGGCCGAAACGTTCTTCAAGGATGGTGGCAGCGCGCAACGAAGGGCGAAGGGTCACGGCGTTTCCGCCATGACTGATTTCCACCTGTTCGAAGGATGCACGCTGCTTTCTCATGGCTTAGGCCGTGATCTTCAGCTTGGCGAGTGCTTCGCCCATGATCACGCGGCCACCGACACGGCGGCGTGCATGCAGCTTCACCACGCCGTTGCCAGCGCCCGTGATGTCGTCACGGATGATGTCGAAGCCGACACGATCTGCAATGGCGTAACCGCTGGCGAAATCGCCAAAAATGATCGGGGTTTTACCGGCTGCGATGTCCGGGGCGTCCACAGCCTCATAGACCGGACGGCCCAGAAGCAGAGAAGGCTGACCTGCGGTGATACCGGGCTGCCAGATATAGGTTCCGTCGCTATCCTTGAGCTTGCGGACAACGCTCATGGTCTTGCGGTTCATCAGCCACGAGCCGTTGACGGAATAGCTCGTCTTGATGTGGTAATAGAGGTCGATCAGGGCTTCGGCATTGAAGCCGCCGCTGGTAGCGATTTCCACTTCCTCCACGTCATCCGAGTTGAGAACGCCTTCCGCCTGCGTGGTGCCGTTACCATTGACGAACCACGATGCTTCGATCTGGCCGAACCGGCGGGCAATGTGATTGGAGAGGAAAGCGGCAAGATCGATCTGCGCGTCTTCGAGCAAAATACGAGTGACCGGAACCGTGACGGCCATTTCGAACGGCTTCAGGTCGATCTGTTCGAACGAAGGCTCGTCTTCGGCGGCGGTGGCGGTTTCGGCGCGGGGTGCCGGGGTGACTTCATCGACAAGGCGCGGAAGCTGAAGCAGCGGACCGGACATGGCGATGGTCTGGGCAAGGCCGCGAACCGGGGAGTATTCGGCCACCTTTTCGAGAATGGTCGTAGCGACGGCTTCCGGTGCGAGAATACCGCCCGTGGACGAACCGCCATAAGCTAGCGCCTTCACTTCGGAGGCATCGCCCGTGCGAACGAAATCCGAGAAGGCTTTGACTTCGTTGCCGTTGTCATTAGAGGCCGTGGGGTGATTGTTGTTGGCGGCGGCAGGACGGCGGTTAAGCTTGGCTTGCATCGTCGCGATGTCTTCCCTGAGCGCCTTGATTTCTTCGGCGCTCACAACCGGGTCGGCATTTGCCACCGGCTTGTTCTGCTCTGCATTTTCCATTTTGGGTTTTTCCTGTTCAACGTTGAGGGGGTGAGACTTTGTCTCGGTAATGCGAGCGTCTGGATGGACAGGCCGCTTGCAAAGGGAGATTTCATTGATGGTGAGGGCCGTCAGGACACGACCACCTTCCGGGCGTGCTTTCGCTTCGTGAAGGCGGTATCCGATGGACAGGCCGGACATGCTGCCACGCTGAAGGGCAAGCCGGGCCTGCCGGGCAGGTTCGATGCCCTCAACAAAAAGACGGCCTTTGACCTCAAGTCCCCTTTCGGTGACAGAATGAGTTTCCCAGACGCCGACGACACTTTTCTGCTCATGCTCCACAATCATCGGGACGCGCGGGGCAAAGCTGAAGGCGGAAGGCTCAATGAGATCGCCATAGCTGTCGGGCTGGCCGAAAGGCCATGCAATGCCGGTCACGGTGCCGGTGTCGTCAATCGAGACTTCGGCCTTGATTTCGAGATTGCCTGTTTCGGTGGTGCTGGCGATGGCTGTCATTCTGCCACCTGCGAGATTGCGTCATTGACGGCTTCAACGCCGAAGAACAGGCTGGTGATAACCCCGTCTGCAACGGCAAAAACTTCTGCCAGCGGCCTACCGATGACATAGACCGACACGAGCCTGTTCGCTTCTTCGGGTGCTATACCGCCGCCGATCAAGCCAAGCCGGATGATCTCGGAAACGTCTGTGAAACTGTAGCTGGTATCGCGGAAACGGCGGAATAGCGCGCCAACGCCATGGCCGGTTTTCGTTTCAAGTTCGATGATCAGGTCGCGGGTCGGGAAGGCAAACGCTTTCTCGCCGTCGCCAAAGAAGGCGCGGTGTTCCGTCATTCGGCAGGTTCCTTTGCAATAGCCGGAACAGGCGTTGCGCCGGACGTGGTATGGGGATTGCTCAACTCGTCGCCACCGGGAAGCGGCGGCATATTGAGGATGGCGCGGGCTTCGTTGGGCGACATGACGCGATTGGTGACGAGCGCCGTAATGTTGGCCGTGCGCGATGCCATGTCGGCGCGCATCAGGTCGTCGACAACAAATTCGAACCAATGGTCGTTCTGTTCGGTTTCGGTCAGAAGAACGGTCGCAAGGGCTTCCTGCCACTTGTCGAGCCATGGCCGGAGGCAAAGCTGAAGGAAGCTTGCGCCCATCTGTTCGGCGTTGCTCCACGTCGCACGCTCAAGCTGGAAAAGCAGGTGCGGTGGAACGCCGAAGACGCGGGAGATTTCGTTGATCTGTTCCAGACGGTTTTCGACATACTGGCTATCGGTGGAGGTGAGCGCCGGAGCTTCATACTTCCAGCCGCCGTCAAGAATGAGCGGATCAGCTGAAGCGCCGCGCATCCATTCACGGAAGCTCTTGCGCATGTTGGCAATGGTGGTTGCGCCAGCTTCCCCGCCCTGCGCCTTTTCATTCGAGATAATGGCGTTCGGACGTGCGCCGGAGGTGAAAAACGTTGCACCATGCTTTTCCAGAACGGATGCAAGGCCGATGGCTTCGCGGCCAAACGAGATCGGGGAGCGATTTAGGAAAGAAGGAATATGAAGGATTTCGGTGTGCGGATAGTCGCGGGAGCCGCCGTTCTCGGAAACGCGATAGAATGGCGGGGCTGCGCCAAGGCTGTCTTCCATGACGGAGACGGTGCCGGGCAGAAGCCGGATAAGCTCAAATGGGCGTCCATCGGGATATCGCACGACACGGGCGAAACCGTTGCCATAAATCAGGGCGTCCGATGTAAGCTGCGTGCGAATTGCGCCTGCACCAGTCCATTCGTTCGCCCGCTTGTGGACGATCTTATGGGCGGTGTGCTTGCTGACGATTTCCTTTGCTTCGGCCTGCTCCCGGTAAAGTTTCACCGGCAGGGAGCCAATTGATTCAGAAATCAGGCGCACGGCTTGAAGAACAGCCGGAGTGTTGAGCGCCGACAAACCACCGACGCTAACGCCGCTGGAAGTAGTGCGCACGCCAAAGATTTCGGAAACGGCAGGATCGGACAGGAGATAAGCTTTACGCTCCCCTATTCCAATCCTGTTTTTGACTTCGTCCCAAAAACCCATCTGGACAACATTCCTATTTAACTTAGGAATATTATCTCACGGCAGGATTCGTATGTGAATCCCGACAAGTTAAAAAACTTCAGAAAAACTGATATAAAATCTATTTTAAATCAGAAAAAATGATGCTTCGTTTTATGTGATGATATCGCGCACGGTTTTCATTTGTTTCGCGATCTCGACAAGCTTCACGTCACTGCCGCCATAATCGTCAGCGGATGACCCGGAAGACCTCCCCATGATGTAGAGGGCAGCCCGCTCTGACACGCCTCCTGTTAGCGCGTCTTCGAACAGATGGCGAAAACCATGGTTCGGCGGCGGCAAATCCGTGCGCTTCGGAAAGACCTTTTCATGTATCCACTCGCGCAAGCGCTGGTCCTCATTCTTGCCGCCGGGAAAGAGCTTGCCGTCCGGCTGTGCTTTCACCCATTCGATGAAGCCTTCCTTGATCAATCCGGGGTGCACCGGCACCTTTCGCGCCTTATGCGTCTTTGTCTTTCGCCCGTCACCAACGCGGATATAAATGAACCAAAAGCCTTCGACTTCGAAGATATCGCGCTTTTCCAGCACTGTGATTTCATTCACCCGCGCACCCGTATGGGCAATGATCCATGGTATCCAGCGAAAGCTTGCTCGTGTCGCACTCCGGGCAAATTCGAGGAAATGACGGGCATCTTTAAGTGAGTAGGTCCGTTCGGCACTGTCGCCCTTTTGGACAACCGGAAGCTCCAGAGCCGCCCACGGCTCCCCTTGTGGAAACATCTGGTTTTCGGCCTGCTTGTTTGCTTCACCCATCAGGGTCCGGATGATGGTGATTTTGTCGTGAACAGTTTTCCGGGACAGCTTGCCGTCGACAAGCATATGGTCACGCCACGCCCTACCCTCTGCCAAGGTTACCGTCGCAACAGCCTTATCTTTTCGGAAAGCCTCAAAATCGTCCTTCGCGTTCCGATACTTCTCTAAGGTCGCTTCCGATTTCGGACGGCTGAGACCGATAGAAGCTAGTCGCTCCTGTTCCTTGATAACGTCCTCAAAGGTTATGCCCGCAAACGGCGAGGCTATAGGCTGGCTTTCCTCCTGTCGCACGGCTTCGACTAGCATGGGATGAGAGGGTTCGCCGTTGAAATCGCCATCATTGCGTTCGTAGCGCCGTGCAACAGCCTCGTAAGACGCAATACAAAGCGCCTGCGCTAATGCGCGCCACTCTGGCGTTCCCTTCACCGCATCGGTGTTTCCTGCGAGACGTGCGCGCTCGATACGGGAACCGACGAGTTCTTCTAGCTCGTCGTCTGACAATTTACCCGCAAAGCCGTCGCGGAACGGATGAGCGTCATATGCCGGATCGGGGTCAATCTGCGCATAGCGAGGGTCATGCGCACGAATCTCGGAATCGAAGCTGATTTGGCTCTGGTAGTCGCGGAGAGCGATTTGTTGGGCCGTGAGTGGATGGGCCGCTGCTTTTGGCTGTTGGCCTGTTGCGGCTTCGTGCTTCAACCGGGCAATGCCGATCTGCCTTTGCATAGAAGCAACGGCGGCGGCGTGCTTTCGAAGCGCTTCGCGCCGGTCGCCACCAAGCTGGATTTCGAGTTCTGCCCGATTATCAAGATATGGCCGGAGCGATGAAGGTATAACGATCCTCGCGGAATACCGCCCGTTTCGCTCTTTCCAATGTTGAGGCTTGCCCGCCATTCGGACCCCATTTTGTGACGTGATTTGTGACGTCAATATGGGGGAAAAGCCTTGCTATGCAAGGGGTTCCAATCATTTCAAATAGATGAAATGGTCGGAGTGGAGAGATTCGAACTCCCGACCCTCTGGTCCCAAACCAGATGCGCTACCAGACTGCGCTACACTCCGCCGAGGCGATGGCTGGGGAATACACGGTTCACCTGAAGTCCGCAACAGGGAAATTCATCTTTGTTCAGCCATTGTCTCGATCAACAGAGCGCGGTGCTGACGTGGGAAGATCGCCAGGGGAAAGCGAGGGGATAATCATCTTGACTCTCACGGGAAGTCAGTCCATTCCAAACTCAACGTTCCTGACACGATTTGGTTATTCTATTCAGGTACGTGAAGAATAATCCGGGGTGCCATGCCCCGCCGCCCAACCGGAGCAGTTTCGACATGTCTGCGAAGATTTACCGCCCTGCAAAAACCGCCATGCAATCCGGCACGGCGAAGACCAATGTCTGGGTTCTGGAATTCGACGCCGAAGTTCCGCGCAAGATCGACCCGATCATGGGCTACACCTCCAGTTCCGACATGAAGCAGCAGGTCAAGCTGACATTCGAGACGCAGGAACAGGCCGAAGCCTATGCACAGCGCAAGGGCATCGAATACCGCGTCATTCTGCCGAAGGAAGCGACCCGCAAGGTGGTTTCCTACACCGACAATTTCCGTTTCAACCGCACCCAGCCCTGGACGCACTGAAACACGACGACCAAAGTTTTTGCCGGAGCATCGATTGCCCGGTGTGACGGCCCCTTAGCTCAACTGGATAGAGCAACTGCCTTCTAAGCAGTAGGTCGCAGGTTCGAGTCCTGCAGGGGTCGCCAAAAACCAATAAATTAGATATTTCCCTATCCATATTTTTCCGACTGTACGGCCGTTGCCCTTCATCAGTCCTTGCTCCCCTGAACGCCTTCTCAAAGCGATCGTCAGGCGTGGAGATTCGGCCCAAACACGGCAAAACCAACCATTTCCTCATGGCAAACACCAGAACTATAATATTCTATAAATATACAATATACAAAAAATAGAGATTTATTAACCATAATTCATGACAATATATCCAAATAAAAACGCCGATTCTCTTATTGTTTTATTTATTATATTTGGATATATGCATGAAAATCCGTGGTTATTATCGTTTCATTCAAGAATCAACCGTTGCGCGCACCAATATTCTCGTGATCGCGTTGGCTGTTCTGACGCTTGCCGTCGATTTTGGAGACACGACAGCGTTGGCTGCGGAAGCCACCGGCTATAAAACGATGGAACCGGATGCGAGTTATCAGGCGCTGGACGTCCGCGGCGTCAGTGCGGATGGCAGGGTTGTCATCGGTTGGTCGACTACGCCAGATGGCGAAAGGGCTTTCGCCTGGACAGCAGGCTCGCCGAACATCCGGCCACTGGGCGACCTGTCGGCTGCTGCCCTCGCGACAAACATGGATGGCCAAATCATTGTCGGGATTGCCGAAGCCGGGACTTCGATGCGTCCTTTTCTTTGGAAGGAAGCATCGCAGACGATGCATATCATCGATGTTGGAACCGCCGGGTACAGCTATGCTTCCGGGGTCAGCGCAGACGGTACTGTTGTCGCCGGCTCCACTGAAACCATCGATGGTTATCGCCCCTTCCGCTGGAGCGAAACGACGGGGATGACACTGCTGGACCCGCTTTTGGCTGGGGAAGCACAAGCAGGGGCAATCAGTGCCGATGGCGGGTCTATTGTCGGCTGGACGAGATCAGCCGTTGCGGTAGGCGCGTTTCGGTGGAGAGAAGCAACCGGGATGCAAAGCCTCGGCACGCTCCCTGGCGGCATTCACTCCAGCGCCAGCGCCGTGAGCGCCAACGGCGATGTCGTCGTTGGCACAGCGACAACCGCAGACGGATATCGCCGCGCATTTCGCTGGACGGAAACGGCGGGCATGGCGGATATCGGCGTGCTCCCGGGTGGCACCAATTCCAATGCCAACGGCGTCAACGCCGATGGCTCGGTTATAGTCGGCTTTTCAAGTCGCGTTAGTGGCGATCATGGGTTTCGCTGGTCAGAGGCGACCGGCATGATATCCATAGAGGAATGGCTGAGAAACAGCGGCGTGACCATCGCGGATGATTTTGTCCGCGACGCAAAAGGCGTGAGCGGCGACGGTAACGTCATCGTAGGAAACACGGTAAGCGGCGGCATCTTCCTGGCGCGCATCGTGCCTCCGGAGCAAACCCGCCCTGCGCCAGCCACGGACGAGAATTCGGAACCTGTGGCTAACCCGTCGACAACAACGGACAATGGCGTCGCGCCGACGCAAACCGATACCGGAACCGATAGCAGCGCAACAGGCGGCATGAACACAACCGGCGCCGGGATTTCGCCCCCGACACCAGCCACAAGCACAACGAACCAGTCGACAGCCTCAGGGGCCGATGAAACCGTCGCCACGTCCCCTCCTCCCGCCGTGGCCGAATCCGGCATCATCGACCTCACGCAATATGCGCATAGCCTTGCCGGCCTTCCGCTGGTCCAGCACGGCCTCGACATTACCGGCACGATCCTCAATGGCGCGCATGGCGATCCGATGCGTAACCTGCTCACACCCGGCCAGCACTCCCTTATGGTCACCTCCGACACCGGTTATGACAATGGCTCGTCCTCCAGGGGCGGGATTTTTGCATCCGACATCACCTATGCCCAAGGCTTCGAAGGCGATATCACCGCACGTTTCGCGGCAGGCGGGCTTTACAACAGACAGGATCTCGAAGCCGGCGGCCACTTCAACCAGACGGGTTTTTATATCGCGCCGGAAGTAACCGCCTCCGTTGCCGGGCCGATCCACGCGACATTCGGGGCGTTCTACGCTCCGCAACATCTTTCCATTCAGCGCGGTTATAGGAACGGCGACGTAATGGACTATTCGCGCGGCAAGACGGATGTGGAAAACTGGGGCGCAAAATTCAGGCTCGACTGGAAGGATGCCTTCACCCTCAGCGATGCGGTCTTCACGCCCTATGCCAGCCTCACCTGGGTCAAGGCGCGCATGGATGCCTATTTTGAAAGCGGCGGCAGCTTCCCGGCAAGTTTCGACGCCATCTCAGACCAAGCAACGGTGATACGCGTCGGTCTCGATGGGGTTGTTCCGCTGAGCGGGCAATCAAGATTGCTGACACGCGCGGAAGTAGCTTACCGTTTCGAGGACAAGTCGGCGCCCATCACCGGCGATATGATCGGCCTGTCCGGCTTCCGCTTCGAAGGACAGGATATCGATCAGTTCTGGCTGCGTGGCGGATTTGGCGCAGAAGTCGACATCGCCGGGGGCACCGCATCCCTCACCCTCAACGCCACGACCAAGGGCGACGATCCTACCGTGTGGGTCAAATCAGCCTGGAAGGTCGTGTTTTAGATAAGCGAAACGCAGAGCTGCTTCCCTGTTCCGCGCAAAACCTGCACAGGGGATGCGATGAACGCAGCGCATCCAGCTACCCCTGCCCGAACAGCGTGAAGTAACCCCAGACAGCTGCGAAAAATACGATGACAGCCACAATCGTCAGCGCCTTTTTTGCTTTCGGCCCAAGCGGTTCGCGCGGTTTTTTCGGCGGAACCGGTTTGCGGAACTTCACCACATTGTCGTTCATTCTATCATCGTCCTGAATTTCGCTGCGAAGCCTCCGCTTTATAGCTGGCATCGGCCTTTCCGGAATTATCTCTAACAGACCAGAACTATCATAAATATTACCAAGTTTTCACTTCACCCTTAGGGCAAGCTATGTCACTTCCCACAATCAGAGGAATATAAATAGCAATGAACCGAGCGGAAAACACGGGGTGGCGACAATCCCCTGTCGTGTTTTGAATTTTGCGGGTAACGAGAATGAATGACGCCAACAGCCAAGGCCGTGACACGGAAAACAACCAGCCCGATCTGCGGGAGATTCTGGGTACGAACAGATCCGGCCGCAAGAAGAAGTCGCGCCGGTATCTCTATGCCGCAGCGGCTATCGTGTTGATCGGCGGCGGACTTGGCTATTATTACCAGTCCCGTGCAGCGGGCGTTGCCTATAACTACACCACGGAAGCGGCACGTCAGGGCGATCTTTCCGTCATCGTCACCTCCACCGGTTCGGTTCAGCCGACGGATCAGGTCGATATATCGAGCGAATTGTCCGGCACCGTGCGCAAGGTCAACGTCACCTACAATACCCCGGTAAAATCCGGCGACATCCTTGCCGAACTCGACACCAACAAGCTGGAAGCCGACGTGCAGAGCGCCCGCGCCAAGCTTGCCTCTGCCAAGGCCAATGTGCTAAAGGCGCGCGCCGATCTCGGCTCGGCAAAAACCTCCATGGAGCGGCTGAGATCGCTTGTGCAGAACCGGGTGTCCAGCCAGCAGGATCTGGACGCTGCGCAGTTCACCCACGATGCCGCCGCCGCCACGCTTGAGGTGAACGAGGCGACCGTGCTTTCAGCTGAGGCAGACCTCAGGCTCGCCGAAGTCAATCTCGGCAAGGCCAAGATCGTCTCGCCCATAGATGGCGTCATCCTCACCCGCAGCGTCGATCCCGGCGCCACCGTCGCCTCCTCGCTGAATGCTCCTGTTCTCTTCACCATCGCCGGCGATCTGCGGCATATGGAGTTGCAGGTGTCGGTGGATGAGGCCGATGTCGGCAAGGTCGAAACCGGACAGAAAGCGACGTTCAATGTCGATGCCTATCCCGACCGCAGCTTCCCGGCCGAGATCGAAACCGTGCGCTTCGCGTCGGAAACCGTGTCCAATGTGGTGACTTACAAGGGCATATTGACTGTCGACAATCAGGAGCTGTTGCTGCGTCCCGGCATGACGGCGACGGCCAATATCATCGTCGAGGAAATCAAGGATACGCTGTTGGTGCCAAATTCAGCGCTTCGTTATACGCCGCCGCGCGAATCCGCCTCCCGTGGCGGCGGGTTGATGAGCCTGTTCCGCCCGCCCCGCATGGGTCGGTCACAGAACCGCGACGCCGGTCAGGCCGCGTCCGGCAAAAGAACGGTCTGGGTGCTGCGCAACAATAATCCGGTCTCCGTCTCCATCGAAACCGGTTCCACCGACGGCCAGCACACCGTGGTAAAATCGGGCGAGCTGAAAGCCGATGATCTTGTGATTACCGACGCAACGGCGCGCAACGCCGGCTGACGGAGGAAAACCTGATGCAACAGCCGCCGCTCATCGAATTCCGCAACGTCGTCAAGCAATATGGCCGCGGCGAAGCGACCATCCGCGCGCTCGATGGCGTTAGCCTGTCGATCCACGAGAGCGAATTCGTCGCCATCATGGGTCCATCAGGCTCGGGCAAATCCACATCGATGAACATCATCGGCTGCCTGGATGTGCCAACGGCTGGCGAATATCTGTTTCAGGGCGTGCCGACCAGCGGCTTCGACAATGAGCACCTGACGCTGCTGCGCCGCCACATGCTGGGTTTCGTGTTTCAGGGCTTCAACCTTCTGTCACGCACCTCGGCGGTGGAAAATGTCGAGCTGCCGCTGGTCTATCGCGGCATGAAAGCGTCTGAACGGCGCGCCCGCGCCATGGAGGCGCTGGCACAAGTCGGTTTGACGGGCCGCGAGGATCACACCACCCAGGAGCTTTCCGGCGGCCAGCAGCAGCGTGTGGCCATCGCACGGGCCATCGTCACCCGCCCTGCCCTGCTTCTGGCCGACGAGCCGACCGGCAATCTCGATACGAAAACCAGCAACGAGATCATGGAACTGATAACCGCGCTCAATCGGGACAGGGGCATCACGGTCGTCATGGTCACGCATGAAGAGGATATTGCCGCCCATGCGGGGCGCCTGCTGCGCTTCGTTGACGGGCATCTCGCCTCAGACAGCGCGGCGGAAAAGAAGGAGAGCTCCTATGTTCTTTGAAACGTCGCGTCTGGCGCTGCGCGCCATCAGCCGCAACCTTTTGCGCTCCTTCCTCACCGTGCTCGGCGTCGTCATCGGCGTGGCCGCCGTCATCGCCATGGTCACCATCGGTAACGGCACGACAGAACAGGTAAAATCGGAATTGTCGCGGCTCGGCACCAACATGCTGTTCGTGCGCCCCGGCCAGTTCGGCCCCGGCCGCGCCAGCACCGAAGCGAAACGTTTCGACGACCGCGATGTCGAAGCCATCCGCAACCAGATATCAGGCATTCGCGCCGTTGCGCCGCAAAACCGCAGCTCGGCCGCGACGGTCATTTTCGGCGGCAAGAACCATCAGACAAGCGTCATCGGCACTACCAACGATTATCTGATCGCGCAGGACTGGACCATCGCGCTCGGCCGCGATTTCCAGCCTGCAGAAGATCGCGGCGGTCAGATCGGCTGCATCATCGGCGAAACGGTGCGGCAGGAACTCTTCGGTGCAGAGAACCCGGTGGGACAGACGATCCGCGTCAGCAACATCTCCTGCCCCGTTATCGGTGTGCTGGGCAGAAAAGGCCAGTCCGGCCTCGGTGACGATCAGGACGACACGATCATCATGCCGCTGAAAATCCATCAGCGGCGCATCGGCGGCACCACCACCATTTCCTCGATCATGGTTTCGGCGCAGGACGGCGTTTCGACTGCCAAGGTGCAGAGTGACCTGCAGAACCTGCTGCGCGAACGCCGCCGCATCGGCATCGGCCGCGAGGATGATTTCACCGTCAACGACATGACACAGATCGCCTCGGCCATGACCGGCACAACGACGCTGCTGACCGGTCTCTTAGGCGCGGTCGCGGCCGTCAGCCTGCTGGTCGGCGGCATCGGCATCATGAACATCATGCTGGTGTCTGTGACCGAACGCACCCGCGAGATCGGCATTCGTCTCGCCATCGGCGCGCTGGAAAAACAGGTGCTGACGCAGTTTCTGGTGGAAGCCGTCATGCTGTCGGCCTTCGGCGGCCTCGTCGGCATCCTCACCGGCCTCGGCCTCGCTTACGCCGTCGTCAGCTATCTCACCGTGCCCTTCGTCACCAGTCCGTCGATCATCTTCCTCGCCTTCGCCTTTTCGGCGGCCATCGGGGTGATTTTCGGCTATTTCCCGGCAAGACGGGCGGCGAGCCTGAGCCCGATCGAGGCGCTAAGGCACGAGTGAGATCACAATCGGCTTAGGGCACGGAGTGGCGGCATATTTCTTCTCCCCACCGGGGAGAAGGTGGCCCGAAGGGTCGGATGAGGGGGTAACGTTGCCGGATTTCGGAGAGCTTGCCCCCTCATCCCGCTGCCGCGACCTTCTCCCCGGCGGGGAGAAGAAACAAGCGGCGACCGCCCGCTTGATACGTACGATCCTTCATAGCGCAGACAGAGTTTGACAGGGCGCTGAGATCAACAAGTCTTCAAACCACGCCGGAAAACGACACGCGGCCGCATCAAATCAAACGCTAGCTTCAGCCTCACGCTGCTTCGCCAGCGCCGCCAGATCGGCGGGCTTCAGCTCGACCGATTCACCGCAGCCGCAGGCGGATGTCTGGTTCGGATTGTTGAAGGTAAAGCCGGAGCGCATCTTGGTCACTTCGAAATCCATCTGGGTGCCAAGCAGATAAAGCACGGCGGACGGCTGAACCCAGACCCTGGCGCCTTCGAATTCAACCAGATCGTCCTTCGCATCCGGCTCGGTCACGAGGTCGATGGTATATTCCATGCCCGCGCAGCCGCCCTTTTTGATGCCGACGCGCACGCCCCTGGCGTCCGGGCCGGAATTTTCGACGATTGCTTTAACACGCGAGGCGGCAGCCCCGGTCATGGTCATGATCGCAAAGCCCATGGGCTTAATTCTCCTTCGACAATCGAGTTCAAGGCTCGATGCTTATGGAATTCAATTTAAGTGCACCCGACAATGTCATCAAGAGATGACACCTGTCAAAATCGCGTCAGACTTAATACCAGCCGACAGCAACCTGCGCTTCTTCGGACATACGGTCCGGTGTCCAAGGCGGATCGAAGGTCATTTCGACGGTAACGCCGGAAACACCCTCGACAGCGCCAACCGCGTTTTCCACCCAGCCCGGCATTTCACCGGCCACCGGGCAACCGGGTGCTGTCAGCGTCATGACGATCTTGACCATCCGGTCATCCTCTATGTCGATCTTGTAAATCAGACCGAGTTCGAAAATATCGGCCGGAATTTCCGGGTCGTAGACGGTCTTCAGCGCCGAGATCACGTCGTCGCTGAGACGCGCCAGTTCGTCAGGCGGAATGGAAGACGGCTTCGCCGTTTCTTCGGTCGCATCGGGTGTCTTTGCAGTGGCTTCCGCAGTCATGGTCTGATCCTCAATCCTGATCTCTTTATGCCGATATCAGGCGAAAAATTTGCGCGCATAGTCCAGCGCCTCAACAAGAGAGTCTACTTCGGCGCGGGTATTGTAAAGGCCGAACGATGCCCGGCATGTGGAGGTGACGCCGAACCGTTTCAAGAGCGGCATGGCGCAATGGGTGCCGGCCCGCACCGCAACGCCGCGCCGGTCGATCACCATCGAGACATCATGGGCATGGATGCCCGCAAGCTCGAAGGAGAAGATGCCGCCCTTGTCAGGCGCGTTGCCGATGATGCGCAGCGAATTGATGTCGCGCAACCGCTCGGCAGCGTAAGCCGCAAGATCGGCCTCGTGTGCTGCAATCGCGGCACGGCCGAGATTGTCCATGTAATCAAGCGCATAACCGAGGCCGATGGCCTGCACGATGGGTGGCGTGCCGGCTTCGAAACGGTGCGGCGGCTCGTTATAGGTGACGTTGTCCTCGGAAACATCGAGGATCATCTCGCCGCCGCCCTGGAACGGTCGCATCTCCCGCAGGCGGTCAGCCTTGCCATAGAGCACACCGATGCCGGAGGGGCCGTAAAGCTTGTGGCCGGTCATCACGTACCAGTCGCAATCGATATCACGCACATCGACCGGCATGTGAACCGCGCCCTGCGAACCATCGATCAACACCGGAATGCCGCGCTCATGCGCAATGCGGCAGATTTCCTTGACCGGCACGATGGTCCCGAGCGCATTCGACATATGGGTGATGGCAACGAGCTTGGTACGCTCCGTCAGGCTCTTCTCGAAAGCCTCGATATGGAAGGCACCGTCATCATCCACAGGCACCCAGACGAGCTTCGCACCCTGACGCTCGCGAATGAAATGCCAAGGCACGATGTTGGAATGATGCTCCATGATCGAAATAACGATCTCGTCGCCCTCGCCGATAACAGGCATGCCGTAACCGTAAGCGACCGTGTTGATCGCTTCCGTGGAGGATTTGGTGAAGACGATTTCGTCCACCGAACCGGCATTCAGGAAACGACGCACCTTTTCGCGCGCCGCCTCATAGGCGTCGGTTGCGGCATTGGAGAGGAAATGCAGGCCGCGATGTACATTCGCATACTCATTGGCATAAGCATGCGAAACGGCGTCGATCACCACCTGCGGTTTTTGAGCGGACGCGCCGTTGTCGAGATAGACCAGCGGCTTGCCATAGACCTCGCGCGACAGGATCGGGAAATCCTTGCGCACGGCTTCGATGTCATAAGGGGCCGCCAATGCGGCGCGTTCGCTCTCAGGCATGATGTTCCAGCCAGCCGGAGATGATCGTCTCCAGCGCCTCTACCAGATTTTCTTCTTCCAGTTCCTCGACGATCTCGGCGACGAAGGCGTTAACGAGCATCGCCCGCGCCTTTGCCCGCGGCACGCCGCGCGCCATCAGGTAATAGAGATGGTTGTCGCTGATATCGGCAACTGTCGCGCCATGGCCGCACTGAACGTCGTCGGCGAAGATTTCCAGTTCCGGCTTTGCCGAGAACTCGCCGTCATCGGACATCAGCAGCGTATTGCACGCCATCTTCGCATCGGTCTTCTGGGCATCGGGCGCCACCCGGATCATGCCCTGGAAAATCCCCTTGGCACGATCGAACACCACGTTGCGGAACACCTCCGTCGAGGTCGTGTTCGGCACGTTGTGGCCGAGAACCATCGTCACATCGGTATGGGTTTCGCCACCCAGAAGGTTGACGCCGCGAACGATGAGGTCCGTGCCCTCGCCTTCCACATCGATGCGCAGTTCCTGACGCACCAGCTTGCCGCCGGCATTGACAATGAACAGGCGAATCTTGGCGTCCGCGCCGATTTTCATGCGCAGCTGGCCAAGATGGATATCGGCCGCACCCTGTTGCTGCAGGATGATCCAGGTCACTTCCGCACCGTCTTCAACGACGATGTCGCTGACGGAGGAAACAAAGGCCGCATCCGAAGTCACCGAAAGGTGACGCTCGATGACGGTCGCCTTGGAACCCTTGCCGAAACGGACCGGGAAGCGGCTGTGAACCTGACCTGCGCCATGGACCGCCTGCAATTCGATCGGCTTCTCGATTTCGGCATCATCAGGAATCTCGAGCACCAGACCATCGCGCACGAAGCTGCCATTGATGCGGCCAATCGCGTCATCCTTGCTGGCTTCCGCAAGACCGGCGGCCGCGGAGCCGTCGAGCAGGCTTTCGGCAAAACGCGAAATACGGACATCATCGATCTTGCCGATATCGGCCGTGCCGTGCTGCACATAGGCAACCAGCGAACCGGCAACTGTCGGCGCCTGCTTTTCAATCACAGGCGCGGGCCGGTCTTCCGGAACGGCGCGCAGCAGGCTTTTCAGATCGGTATAGTGCCACGCCTCGATGCGGCGGGTCGGAAGACCACCGGTCTTCAGATCGTCGAACAGCACGTCACGGGCGGCAACAACAGCGCCATTGCCCGGCAATTCGCTGAACTTGGCGGTGTAAGCGTCGACCAGCGCGGTTTCCGCTGGCGTCAGCCGGTTGGTAGCTTGAATGTTCATGGACATCACCTCCTGGCCCGACTTAGGCCGCTTCACCGATGATGTCGGCGTAACCGTTGTTTTCCAGCTCAAGCGCCAGAGCCTTGTCACCCGAGCGGATGATCTTGCCCTTGTAGAGAACGTGAACGCTGTCAGGCACGATGTAATCAAGCAGGCGCTGATAGTGGGTGATGACGACGGTGGCGCGATCCGGCGACTTCAGCGCGTTGACGCCGTCAGCCACGATCTTCAGCGCGTCGATATCGAGACCGCTATCGGTTTCATCGAGAACACAGAGCTTCGGCTCCAGGAGCGCCATCTGCAGGATTTCGGCGCGCTTCTTCTCGCCGCCGGAGAAGCCGACATTGAGCGGACGCTTCAGCATTTCCATGTCGATCTTCAGGTCGCCAGCGGCTTCCTTGACGCGACGGATGAAATCCGGCGTCGTCAGTTCAGACTCGCCGCGCGCCTTGCGCTGCTCGTTCATCGCAACCTTGAGGAACTGCATGGTGGCGACACCGGGAATTTCGACCGGATACTGGAAGGCCAGGAAGATGCCCTTGGCCGCGCGCTCAGCCGCGTCCAGCTCCAGAATGCTTTCGCCGTTATAAAGAATGTCACCGGAGGTGACTTCATAATCTTCGCGGCCCGACAGGATGTAGGACAGCGTCGACTTGCCGGAACCGTTCGGGCCCATGATGGCGGCGACTTCACCAGCGGCAACCTTCAGGTTGAGACCCTTGATGATTTCGGTTTCGGTATCGGCGATCTTTGCGTGCAGGTCGATGATTTCAAGCATGGTTTTGTTCCTGTTCATGGTGCGGTTTCAAGGACCGCCTCGAAGACCCTGTTTGTGGGTCGCTCTCAATTCTCACATCCGTCAACCTCGGGCTCGTCCCGAGGATCTAATCCGTCAATTTTCGTTGCCCGTAGCGACTGAAGCAAACTCCTCAGGCAGCTTCCAGTACCCACAACCCATGAGTACATGAAGGCTGACATCCGGCTCGGCAAATTTCTGCACCGACAATTCAACATGAAGCGAATCGTTGGGCGCAAAACCGTATGCGGAAGCCATGGTTACGAGGGGCTGAAACATGTCCAACCCCAGCGGAGATGCGTAGGCCACGATATCTTTCTTTTTAAGATCACCCTTGATTGCCTTCACAACTTCGAGTTCTGCGCGAATCATCCGGGCATTCATTCCCTCAGAAAAGGTCAGTCCCGAGTCCCCGATCGTTAGTGATCTGACACGCGCATCCACGACGATTTCCGCCGACTTCAGACGCTCGTCCTGACTGGGGCACCGCTGCATGGCCATCGCCGACTCCATGGAGACGAAAAACAGCAGAGATGCCGCAGCCATTCTCACTGCGATCGAAGGTCTCACCCCACGCTTCCTTCCAGCGAAATGCCGATCAGCTTCTGCGCTTCCACGGCAAATTCCATCGGCAGTTCCTGAATGACTTCCTTGACGAAGCCGTTGACGATCAGCGCGATGGCCGCTTCCTCGGGAATGCCGCGCTGCAGGCAGTAGAACAGCTGGTCTTCGGAAATCTTCGACGTCGTCGCCTCGTGCTCGAAGTGAGCGGAGGAGTTCTTCGCCTCGATATAGGGCACGGTATGCGCGCCGCACTTGTCGCCGATCAGGAGCGAGTCGCACTGCGTGAAGTTACGCGTGTTGGTCGCCTTGCGGTGAGCCGAAACCTGGCCGCGATAGACGTTTTCCGAGAAACCGGCGGCGATGCCCTTGGCGATGATGCGGCTCGACGTGTTCTTGCCGAGATGGATCATCTTGGTGCCGCTGTCGATCTGCTGGTGGCCGTTGGAAACAGCGATCGAATAGAACTCGCCACGGCTGTCGTCACCGCGCAGAATGCAGGACGGGTATTTCCAGGTGATGGCCGAGCCGGTTTCCACCTGTGTCCACGAAATCTTCGAACGGTCGCCACGGCAATCGCCGCGCTTGGTCACGAAGTTGTAGATGCCGCCCTTGCCTTCCTTGTCGCCCGGATACCAGTTCTGGACGGTGGAATATTTGATTTCGGCATCATCGAGCGCCACAAGCTCGACCACGGCGGCGTGAAGCTGGTTCTCGTCGCGCTGAGGTGCCGTGCAGCCTTCCAGATAGGAGACGTAAGCACCCTCTTCGGCGATGATCAGCGTGCGCTCAAACTGGCCGGTGTTCTTTTCGTTGATGCGGAAATAGGTGGAAAGCTCCATCGGGCAACGCACGCCCTTCGGCACGAAGACGAAGGAGCCGTCGGTAAAGACAGCCGAATTCAGCGTCGCGTAGAAATTATCCGTCGTCGGAACGACCGAGCCGAGATATTTCTTCACCAGCTCCGGATGCTCGCGCACGGCTTCCGAAATCGACATGAAGATGACGCCGGCCTTGGCCAGTTCCGCCTTGAAGGTGGTGACGACCGAAACGCTGTCGAACACGGCATCCACCGCCACCTGGCGCTTTTCAACACCGGCGAGGATTTCCTGTTCCTTCAGCGGAATGCCGAGCTTTTCATAGACCTTCAGAAGCTCCGGATCGACCTCGTCCAGAGACTTGGGGCCGGGCGTGCTCTTCGGCGCAGCATAATAATAGAGATCGTTGAAGTCGATCTTGGGATAGCTGACGCGCGCCCAGGTCGGCTCTTCCATCGTCAGCCAGCGCTTGTAAGCCTCAAGACGCCATTCCAGCATCCATTCCGGCTCCTGCTTTTTGGCCGAGATGAAACGGATCACCTCTTCCGAAAGGCCCTTCGGGGCCTTGTCGACTTCGATATTGGTTTCGAAGCCGTATTTATACTGGTCCACATCGATCTGGCGTACCTGATCGATCGTTTCCTGAACCGCTGCCATGTCGTTCTCCAATCTCGCCGGAGCCAAGGTCCGGTGGCTTGTCAACGTATCAAGGCGGAAAGCCGCCTTATTCATCTTCGGGCAAATCGTTCCGAGCCGTCAGCCGGGGCGGAGCTTATACCCATGTAGGTGCGGGATGGCGCTTTTCACACATCCCGGCAAGCGGAAATTTGCGATTCCGCAATTCTTTGCCGCATTTTACGCGGCCTGACCGGAAAGCTTGCGCCGCCCGGCAATTTTCGTGAACGCCGTAAGCGTCCGTTCTATGTCCGCCTCGTCGGTCGCATGGCCAAGAGAAATCCTGAGCGCGCCGAGCTTGGGGTCACGCCCCATCGCGCTCAGCACATGGCTTTCCCCCACCTTGCCGGATGAGCAGGCCGAACCGGCCGACAGCGCAATGCCCTCAATATCGAATGCGATCTGCCCCGTTTCCGCCTTCAGGCCCGGCAGGGTGAAAAACGTGGTATTGCCAACGCGTGCGACATCCTCGCCGTGAATGATCACGTCAGGCGCGCTCGCCCGCATGCCGTCTTCCAGCCGCGCCCGCAGAGCGGCAAGACGCGCCGCTTCAATCTCGAGATTTCGGGCTGCCACAGCAGCAGCGGCACCGAAACCAATGACCGACAGGGTATTTTCCGTACCCGAGCGATGTCCCTTTTCCTGCCCGCCGCCATGGATCAGCGGCTTCGGCATCATCACCTCGCCGCGTGACACCAGCGCGCCCGCACCCTTGGGGCCACCGAGCTTGTGGGACGAGATAACAAGGAAATCGGCATCGAGAGCATTGATATCGAGCGGGACACGACCTGCCGCCTGCACGGCGTCGACCACCATCAATCCACCCGCCGCATGCACCAGCCGCGCCGCTTCCGCCACCGGCTGGAGGATGCCGGTCTCATTGTTCACCAACATGCAGGCAACCATCGGCAGGCCGGTGGAAGCATCATGCGAAGACAGAAGCACCTCAAGTGCGGCAAGATCGATGACACCCGCTGACGTAACGGGAATTTCCGTAACGTCAGCCTTGTCAAACCGGCCGCCTTCGCGAAAAGCAGGGTGCTCGATAGCGGAGATGTAAAGACGGCCATAACGCACGGGAGCACGCCCCATCTTGAATTCAGGCGTCAGCACCAGATTGGCGGCTTCCGTCGCACCGCTGGTGAAGGTAACGTGGGCGGCCTGCGCACCGGCAAGCGCTGCAACCTCGCGGCGGGCGGTCTCGATGGCGGCGCGGGCCGCACGCCCTTCCCGATGAACGGAAGACGGGTTGCCCGAAAGGTCGAGCGCCGACACAAGAACATCACGCACGGCGGGCAAAAGCGGCGCCGTGGCGTTCCAGTCCATATATGTGCGCGTCAAAACCGTCATGGCGGTGAGGCTTTATCCAATCTTCAATGCGTAAAAACGCATTTTTCTTGAAATTACAGTTGCGCTTGCCTTATGACACGACCCGAGTGCTTAAGCACACGCAAAGTTTCGAATTATTCTAAACTGCGTTCTAGAAAAGATGACAGAGTTCGTCAAGTCTTCTCATAGGCAGAATGCGGTTGGAGAATGAAAAAACACGACCGGAGTACCAATGCCCGAAGTCATCTTTAACGGCCCTGCGGGTCGCCTCGAAGGCCGTTATCAACCCTCCAAGGAAAAGAGCGCGCCGATAGCGATCATCCTTCATCCGCACCCGCAGTTTGGCGGCACGATGAACAACCAGATCGTTTATCAGCTCTTCTATCTTTTCCAGAAGCGCGGTTTCACGACGCTCCGGTTCAATTTCCGCTCCATCGGCCGCAGCCAGGGCGAGTTCGACCATGGCGCCGGCGAACTTTCCGATGCCGCTTCCGCCCTCGACTGGGTGCAGAGCCTGCATCCCGATTCGAAAAGCTGCTGGGTTGCCGGATATTCCTTCGGCGCCTGGATCGGCATGCAGCTGCTGATGCGCCGTCCGGAAATCGAAGGTTTCATGTCGATTGCGCCGCAGCCCAATACCTACGATTTCTCCTTCCTCGCTCCCTGCCCGTCCTCCGGCCTCATCATCAATGGTGATTCCGACAAGGTCGCACCTGAGAAGGACGTCAACGGTCTGGTCGAAAAGCTGAAGACCCAGAAGGGCATTCTCATCACCCACCGCACGCTTCCCGGCGCCAACCACTTCTTTAATGGCAAGGTGGATGAGCTGATGGGCGAATGCGAGGACTACCTCGACCGCCGCCTGAACGGCGAACTGGTTCCGGAACCGGCGGCGAAACGCATTCGGTGATTGGCCGCGCATTTTCAGGGCAGGTCTTGATGTAGCCGCAATGATCGACAGCGGGCTTGGCTCAACCCCCCTCTGCCCTGCCGGGCATCTCCCCCTCAAGGGGGGAGATCGACCCGAGGCAAGGTCTTGGCCATCTCGACGGTTGAAAATGAAGTGCCAATAAAGCGTCTTGCCGATCTCCCCCCTTGAGGGGGAGATG
>CAACWB010000237.1_pt1 | contig 33461 bp, 20 predicted proteins | sample 2275501 | NCBI WGS metagenome assembly CAACWB01 (sample SAMEA5312444, study PRJEB27640) | indoor metagenome | biome: indoor environment; feature: controlled; material: polymer antistatic dissipative epoxy resin | place: Italy | collected 2014-05-27 | reverse complement strand
GCATCTCCCGCCGCATCCGGCGGCGAGCCCGCCTGGGCAAAGCGCATGAAGCGCTCGCAGTCGATGTCACACGGCGTCTCGGCCGCCGCTCATGCGGTGCGCTCCGGCGACGCCCATGGCGGTGGCTCTTCCATCAATCTTTCTGAAAGTGACCGCTGATGAACATCTTCAAACGCCCCGCTACCCACTATGGTAAATCGCCCGAACCCGAAACGCCCTACCAGAAAGCCTCTCAGGTATGGGATGACCGTATCGGCTCCGCGCGCATTCAGGCGAAGAACTGGCGCTACATGGCCTTCGGCTCGCTGATGCTATCGGCCGGTCTCGCTTCAGCTTTAGTCTGGCAGTCGGCACGCGGCACTGTCGTTCCATGGGTCGTACAAGTTGACAATCTCGGTCAATCGCAGGCCGTCGCCCCTGCTGCCAGCGATTACCGTCCAACCGATCCGCAGGTGGCCTGGCATCTGGGACGGTTCATCGAGCAGGTACGCTCGATCCCTGCAGACGCGATCATCGTTCGCCAAAACTGGCTGCGCGCCTATGAGTTTACGACCGATCGCGGCGCAACTGCGCTCAACGACTACGCCCGCGCCAATGATCCCTTCACGAAGGTCGGCCGGAACCAAGTCACCGTCGAGGTATCGAGCGTCATCCGGGCATCGCCCGACAGCTTCCGCGTGGCCTGGACAGAACGCCACTACGAGAACGGCCAACTCTCCAGCACGCAGCGTTGGACCGCGATCCTCACGATTGTCGTGCAGCCTCCGCGTAACGCCGAACGGCTGAAGTCCAACCCACTAGGCATCTATGTCAATGCGATCTCCTGGTCGCGGGAGATGAGCCAATGAGCGTTATCGTCAGCGCATCGGACCGACCCGCAAGAAAAAAAGCTGCCCCTTTCGCTGTTCTCTTCGCCGCAACCATGCTCGCTGGCTGCGCAACAATGCAGAAGCCGCCGGAAATAAGCTACGATTCCGATGTTCCGCCGCTGCCAGCCGTTCAGGCCGTCGTGACAGAACAGGCGCCCCGGCCCTTGCATGTGCCCCCTGGCTGGACTGCGAGCCGGGGCGGGACTGCGGCAGGAACGCCCAGCGGACGTATCGAGAGCGCCAACGTCGCAGCCCGCGTGGAGCCGAGGCGCGAGGGATACTACAATGCCATCCAGATCTACCCCTGGAGCGAAGGGGCGCTTTATCAGGTCTACGCCGCGGTCGGCCAGATCACCACGATCGCACTTGAACCCGGTGAAAACCTGACTGGCGCAGGTCCGATCGCAGCCGGTGACACCGCACGCTGGATCATCGGCGATACTGAAAGCGGCGCTGGCCTGACCCGGCGTGTGCAAGTGCTGGTTAAACCGACGCGTCCCCACATCTCCACTAACCTCATCATCACCACCGATCGCCGGACATACATGATCGAGCTTCGTGCCCGCGAAACCCTCTACATGCCGGCGGTCGCATGGGCCTATCCCGCACAGCCGGGATCGAGGCAGTCCGTACCCACCACACCCATCATTCCGGCCGCCACTGCCCGGAACTACCGCTATGGCCTCACTGGGGGCAATCCACCCTGGAAGCCCGTGTCTGTTTATGACGACGGTCGCCGTGTCTATGTCGAATTCCCCCGTGGCATCGTCCAGGGCGAGATGCCTCCTCTCTTCGTCATTGGTCCTGAAGGCGAAGCGCAAATCGTCAACAGTCGCATCCACCAACATATCCTGATCGTGGATCGCATGTTCGGCGCCGCCGAGTTGCGTCTTGGCAGCGGCGATCGCCAGCAAGTCGTCAGGATCGTTCGCACCGACGGAAGGCCCGCATCATGAGCGAAATCGATAACAGCCGAAACGAGCTAACCGAACCCGACGACGATTCCGCCGTCTCGCTGACCGGTGCGACAGGTGATGCCGCGCCGGCAATGCGCCTGCGCGCCGAGGCCCCACGGGTCACCCGGCTGTCGCGTAAGGTTCTGGCCGGACTTGGCGTTATCTCCGCGCTCGGCGTTGGTGGTGCGCTGATTTACGCGCTTCAGACCCGCGGAGCAGGTCCTGGCGGCGAGGAACTCTATTCCATCGACAACCGCAGCACCGCAGATGGCTTAGCGGGCCTGCCACGTGACTACACCGGCCCGGTTCTCGGCCCACCCCTTCCCGGCGATCTTGGCGGTCCGATACTCGACGCCCGGAACCGGGGGCAGCCCGTCATTCCACCGACAATGGCTGGCGCTCCAGGAATAGATCAAGAGGAGCAGCGCCGCCTCGCGGAAGAGGAAGCCGCCCGCACCAGCCGGATGTTCTTCCAGACCGAAGCCCGACCCGGCGTTGTGCCAGGCAGCACCACTTCGGGGTTCGCAGGCATGGCTCCCGGAGGTCAGGGCAGCCCACAAACGGGACAGGATCGCCAGTTGGCATTCATCAATGCCCCAGTCGATCGGCGCACCGTGTCGGCGGATCGCGTCGCGGCCCCGGCATCGCCCTATATCCTTCAGGCTGGAGCGGTAATCTCTGCCGCGCTCATCACCGGTATTCGCTCCGACCTTCCCGGCCAAATCACCGCGCAGGTCACGGAAAACATCTATGACAGCCCGACCGGCCGCATCCTGCTCTTGCCGCAGGGTAGCCGCATCATCGGTGAATATGACAATGGCGTCGGGTTTGGGCAACGCCGCGTGCTGCTGGTTTGGAACCGGCTGATCATGCCCAATGGCCGGTCGATCGTTCTGGAACGCCAGCCGGGCGCGGACAGTCAGGGCTACGCTGGTCTGGAAGATGGCGTGGACTATCACTGGTGGGATCTCGCCAAGGCGGCCGGTCTCTCAACCCTATTGTCCATTGGCGCCGAGCTCGCCGTTGACGACCAGGACCGGCTGCTCCGAGCGATCCGAGATGGAGGCCAAGACACCATCAACGATGCTGGTCAGCAGATAGTGCGCCGCCAGCTCAACGTCCAGCCAACCCTTACCATCCGCCCGGGCTTCCCGGTGCGTATAGTTGTCACCCGCGACCTCGTGCTGGAACCATATGGAGGCTGACATGACCAAACTCAAACTTGGCCCACTCACTGAAGAGAAGCCTGTACGGATCACAATAGATCTTCCGGGTCGACTGCATCGGGACTTGATCGAATACGCGGAAGCATTGGGTCGCGAGAGCGGTCGAGCCTCAACGGATCCGAAGAAGCTGATTGTACCCATGCTGGAACGGTTCATTGCGTCAGACAGAGGCTTCTCAGCAGCGCGCCGGGGATCAAAACAACCGGGTAAGCCGGTTTAGAACAACTAGCTGACCCAAATAGTGACAGTAGAAATTCAAAGACCCCTCTCTTTCTCCATTTTTTCTCGAATGCCGCGAATTTCGATCAATCAGTCAGAGTACGCGATCCGCAGGGGCCACACGCTTTACAAAACCATCCAGATGGTATCTTATCGTGCCAAAGTTGGATATTGGGAGCGCTGGGAGACGACGCTGCGTATTCAGTTTGCCCAAGCCAAATTCAGGGCAAGCAGAAAAGGCAGCAAGGTCGGCGTGGCAAGGTTGATCGAGGAACTGTCTCTCAGGTCTTCGCGGAAATGAATAACGCAAGTTGCAAACGCGATTGACGGTTGTTTTGAGAGGGATGAGAGATGGAGCTACTTGAACGAGTTGCAGTATCAAACACGCCGCCATTGGACATACGGCTTCTAGACCGCTATTGGCGCGCCGCGAACTATATTTCGATTGGGCAGATCTATCTTCTCGACAACCCCCTGCTGCGAGAGCCGCTCAAATCCGGGCACATCAAACCGCGACTCCTGGGCCACTGGGGTACGACCCCCGGCCTCAATTTCATCTATACGCATCTCAACCGGGTGATCAAAAACCGCGACCTCGACATGATTTATATCTGCGGGCCGGGCCATGGCGGACCGGGCATGGTCGCAAACACCTGGATGGAAGGGACTTATAGCGAGGTCTATCCGGACGTTCCAGAAAACGCGGACGGCATGCGCAAGCTGTTCCGGCAGTTCTCTTTTCCCGGCGGCGTACCGAGCCATGTGGCCCCCGAAACCCCCGGCTCAATCCATGAGGGCGGCGAACTGGGTTATGCACTGGTGCATGCCTTTGGTGCAGCCTTCGACAACCCGGACCTGATCGTTGCCTGCGTCGTCGGCGACGGTGAAGCCGAAACCGGACCACTGGCCGCAAGCTGGCAGTCGAACAAGTTCCTGAACCCGGCACGCGACGGCGCGGTTCTGCCGATCCTGCACTTGAACGGCTACAAGATCGCCAACCCCACGGTCCTTTCACGCATTCCGCACGATGACCTGAGGAAGCTGTTCGAGGGTCACGGTTATGCGCCGATCTTCGTCGAGGGTCACGAGCCGGAGGCGATGCACCGGCTGATGGCGGATGCGATGGATCTGGCAACGGACATGATCCGCGCGATCCAGGAAAAGGCTCGCTCGGGAGCTGCTTCCACGCAGGCACCGCGCTGGCCGATGATCATCCTGCGCAGCCCGAAAGGATGGACCGGACCGAAAGAGGTCGACGGCAAGAAGGTCGAGGATTTCTGGCGCGCACACCAGGTTCCGGTTGCCAACTGCCGTGAAAACGACAGCCACCGCAAGGTTCTCGAAGACTGGATGCGAAGCTATAATCCGGAAGACCTGTTCAACGCAGACGGAAGCCTGAAGGCGGAGTTGAAAGCTCTTGCACCGACCGGCAATCGCCGTATGGGCGCAAACCCGCATACCAATGGCGGCATCCTTCGCAAGGAACTGAAATGCCCGCCGATTTCCGACTATGCCGTCGATGTGACCTTGCCGGGCGAAAAGATCGTCCAAACAACGGAAGTGCTCGGCAAATACCTGCGCGATGTGCTGAAGCTCAACGACCAGGAGAAGAATTTTCGTATATTCGGACCCGACGAAACGGATTCTAACCGGCTGGGTGCGGTATTCGAAGTTACCGACCGCGTCTGGATGGAAAAGATCGAACCTTATGATGTGCATCTCTCGCCCGATGGGCGGGTGATGGAAGTGCTCTCCGAACACCTTTGCCAAGGGTGGCTGGAAGGCTATTTGCTCACAGGCAGGCACGGATTCTTCTCCTGCTACGAAGCCTTCATCCACATCATCGACAGCATGTTCAACCAGCACGCCAAATGGCTGAAGGTGACGCGCGATCTCGAGTGGAGAAAGCCGATAAGCTCGCTTAACTACCTGCTGACCTCACATGTATGGCGACAGGACCATAACGGCTTCTCCCACCAGGATCCGGGGTTCGTAGATCTGGTTGCCAACAAGAAGGCTGACGTGGTGCGAATCTACCTTCCGCCGGATGCCAACACGCTTCTATGGGTGGCCGACCATTGCCTTAACACCTGGGACCGTATCAACGTGATCGTGGCTGGTAAGCAGCCGGAACCGCAATGGCTTTCGATCGAAGATGCGGCCAGACATTGCGAGGCCGGTATCGGGGCATGGGACTGGGCCAGCAATGAGGATGACGCGATTGCGCCGGATGTGGTGATGGCCTGCGCGGGCGACGTGCCGACGATGGAAACGCTGGCGGCCGTGATGATACTGCGCGAGGCGATCCCGGAACTGAAGATCCGTGTGGTCAACGTTGTCGACTTGATGACGCTTCAGTCAAAAGAGCACCATCCGCATGGGATTTCTGACGATACATTTGACAGGCTCTTCACCACCGAGCGGCCTGTCATCTTCGCCTATCACGGTTATCCTTACCTCATCCACCGGCTGACCTATAAGCGCAACAACCACCGCAACATGCATGTTCGCGGCTTCGTTGAGGAAGGCACGACCACAACGCCTTTCGACATGACGGTGCTGAACCAGCTCGACCGCTATCATTTGGCGCTCGAAGCTATCGAGCGGGTGCCGGGGCTGAAGGAAAAGGTTCCGCATGTAATCGACATGCTGATCGGCAAACTTGCGCTGCACAATGCCCATGTTCGTGAATACGGCGAAGACATGCCAGAAATCCGCGACTGGAAATGGTCTGCGTCCCGCTGATCCGAAAACGCGCCCGCATTGCGTGGATGTCGCGATAGTCGTGGTGCATTCCAGAGAGCTGGCCCTAGTTCGGGCGCAGCAGGCTCATGTCCAGCTTTGCGACCTGACAGTAGGCCAGACCGTCAACCTCGGAAGGACGCTCGCAGCGACGTAGCGTCGAAGCTCGAAAAGGTAACGGTTTCTCTATCTTTTCGACACAGGAAACGAGATGAACAAGAGTTTTCTAAAAAACCGCACGTTCGACGAAATCCAGATCGGTGAGACCGCAACGTTAACAAGGGTCGCGGGTCAGGATGACACCGACCTTCTCACCGTGATGGTGGGAAGCGGCAACTCAACTGCGGCCGGCTCAGTGGAGGAAGCTGCAAAGCTCTTCGACAATGTCGTCACAAACGGCATATGGACCGGTGCCCTCGTCTCTGCCGCGATTGGGTCCAAGCTACCGGGACCCGGAACCGTCTATTTGGGACAAGACTTCCGCTTCCTCAGGCATGTCAAAACCGGAGACAGCATTACAGCCGTTGTCCGGGTTACAAGGAAGTTACCAGAGCAGCGAGCAGTCATTCTCGACACCACCTGCACTAGCCAAGACGGGGAAGTCGTTTTGACGGGAACGGCGACTGTGCTGGCGCCCTACAAAACGATGGAGTGCATTGCTGATCGGCCAATTCCTGTACCGATACGAACAGAAAACTCCTTCAAGGCAATCATAAAAGAGGCGCGAAATCTCCCCAGGATCCGGGCAGCTATCGTCCATCCCTGTTCGCCGGAATCTCTGCTGGCTGCCATAGAAGTTCGTGATCAAGGTCTGTTCGATCCGGTGCTGGTCGGGCCGGAAGATAAGATCCGCACCGCCGCCAAGGCCGCGCGGGTATCGCTAGACGACATTGAGATAGTAGCCGTACCGCACAGTCACGCAGCAGCCGCTCGAGCCGTAGACATGGCGGTATCCGGAAAAATCTCCGTGCTGGTCAAGGGTAGCCTCCACACCGACGAACTGCTTGCCGCAGTTGTCGCTCCAGAATCCGGCCTGAAAACCGAACGGCGCATCAGTCACGTTTTTGCTCTCGACGTGCCGGCCTATGATAGGCCGTTGATCGTCACCGATGCAGCGATCAATATTCAGCCTACGCTCGAACAAAAGCGCGACATCTGCCAGAATGCGATCGATCTTTTGCATACGCTTGGCGTGAAAATACCTCATGTCGCCGTTTTGGCCGCCGTAGAAACCGTCAATCCTAAAATGCCGACAACGCTCGATGCCGCAGCACTCACAGTGATGGCAGCGCGCGGGCAGATCACTGGCGCGAAGGTAGACGGGCCGCTCGCTTTCGACAACGCCATCAGTATCGATGCGGCGCGAACTAAGGGCATCATCTCATCGGTCGCGGGCACAGCGGACATCTTGCTGGTACCGGATCTGGAGGCAGGCAACATGCTTGCCAAACAACTCATCTATTTTGCTGGCGCGACCGCAGCCGGCGTAGTCCTTGGCGCACGTGTTCCAATCGTACTCACCAGCCGAGCCGATCCACTTTCTGCCCGCATTGCATCCGCTGCGCTCGCCAGACTTATGGTTGCCCGCAGTCAACCGGCGGCAGGACGATTCGCATGAATGATAAGCTGCTGCTCACATTCAACGCCGGCTCCTCTACGATCAAGATCGGTCTGTTTACCGTGGAAGATGGGTCTCTACGTCAAACCGGTAGGGGGAAAATAGATTTTCGTGAGACGCCGCTGCGTCTGGAATTGTCAGATGGTCCGGATCGGTTGGATATCATTCTCGAAGCCGAGCAGGACGAAGAACTGGACACAGTCATCAGCGAGACCTTCAGCCGCCTGGCCCGGCATTATGATCTTTCCAACGTGGTCGCGATTGGTCACCGCGTCGTACATGGCGGTGACATCTTTGACGGACCGGTCTTTGTCGATGATAAGACGATCATCCAAATGCAGGCACTTGTGCCACTTGCACCGCTGCATCAGTCTCAGGCCATGCATCTGATCCACGCCATCAGGCGCCTCCGGCCGAACATTCCCCAGACAGCTTCTTTCGACACCGCCTTCCACCGTACCAACGCCGACATCGTTCGACGTTTTGCGCTTCCGCGAGCGCTGCACGACAAGGGGATCAAACGCTATGGCTTCCATGGCCTTTCGTACAAGTTTATCGCTGGCGCCCTAACGCGGGAATGGCCCATGGAGGCGGCAGGTAAAGTCGTGGTCGCTCATATGGGTTCTGGTGTCAGCCTCTGCGCCCTCGATAGCTGCGTCAGCCGCGATACCAGCATGGGTTTTTCGACGCTTGACGGCGTACCTATGGCGACACGCTGCGGAACGCTCGACGCTGGCGTTGTGCTGCATCTTGCTCGAAACGGCGAGAGCGTTGGGCAACTTGAGACCTTGTTGTATCACAAATCCGGTCTCCTTGGTGTTTCCGGGATCAGCGGTGATACACGGGTTTTGCTTGACAGCGAGAAAGAGGAAGCGCGGGAGGCGCTCGAACTGTTCACCCTTCGCATCGCCGGCGAAATCGCCCGGCTCGCTAATACTCTCGGCGGCCTTGACACTCTGGTGTTCACCGGTGGCATCGGCGAGAACCAACCTGCCGTCAGGGCCGAGATCTGCACGCGGTTGATGTGGCTTGGAATCGACCTCGATCCTAAGGCAAATGAAGGATCCCAATCCGTCATCACAAGCCAGGCAAGTCGGATCACCGTTCTGGTAATCCCTACTGATGAGGAGCGAGTGATAGCCGACGAATCCTTGCACGTGCTGAGAAGCACTCCTTCCTGAGCGCCGTCGTTTGCTTTCCGGGAGACGCGGGTGTGATTGGTGTCGTCGAATTATAATTGCGTTGAAAGCGGTTGCGCGGCCGCGGCCAACACGGCCTCACCGCTTGGATGAAGCAATTTCAGCTAGCTCCCTTCGCTGAGAGAGCGCCATTTTCTGGTTATTCCTGAGCCGGATAAGTGAGGCCAAAACAATCCTCCCACAACCGACTTTGAGCGCCAGCGAATACAACACGAACCTGCGGGCAATATAGTTACTATCTTCAAGCTGCCTGCGTTCTGTCGACATAAGCCCTCACCAGCCGAAGGGGCGAAACCATTCTTTACAGGCAACCATCCAGATGGTATGTTTGTGTAATTGGGTGGCGTTCTCGCTTCCCTGGCATCATGTGCCTTATCTGGCAGATCGAAGGATGGAAGCCTGAACATGTCTCTATTTACAACTTACATTGCCCTTGGCATCGCGATCGCGTTGGAAGTCGTCGGTACTTCGGCCTTGCAGGCATCACAGCAGTTTACCCGCACTGTCCCGACAATCGTCATGGCCGTGAGTTATCTCAGCGCCTTTTACTTTCTGTCCCTGGCGCTGCGCACCATTCCCGTTGGAATCGCTTATGCGATCTGGAGCGGATTGGGGATCGTGCTCATCTCGATCGTCGGCCTTGTCGTCTTCAAGCAGAAGCTTGATCTCCCGGCTGTGCTGGGGCTGGCGATGATCGTGGGTGGTGTCGTCGTGGTGAATGTGTTCTCCAAGGCTGTGACCCACTGACAATGCCAGGGCCAGCCCCAAATCCGTCAGAACGGCAGCTCGCCCCCTCAAAGGATACCATTCGAAAATGACGACAGGATATCACCGCAAGAAGCAGCCCGAACTTGTGCGACAGCAATTGCTCGACGTCACGGCGCAAGTATTGGCCGACAAGGGTACGGCGCATCTGACGCTCGATCTGCTTGCTCGCGAGGCAGGCGTTACCAAAGGCGGGCTGTTGCATCATTTCCCCAACAAGAATGCTCTGCTGGAGGCTTTGTGCGACGAACTTTTGCGGCAGATGAATGACCATATCGCCGAGGTCATGGCGAATGATCCTGAACCGACGGGGCGGTTTTCCCGCGCTTACCTGGATGTTTTTTCGCGCAAGGCTTCCGAAGCGGGCGGCACCAACACGCTCTACGCCGCGCTTTTTGCCGAGGCCAACATGCGCGATCGGTGGCGTGACTGGCTCGAACAGCGCTATCGTCAGCATGAAGATACCGACTCTGCGCTCCTGGCCGTGATCGTCCGTCTTGCCGCGGACGGACTATGGTTCGTCGAGTTGATAGACGGCCCAAAACAATTGCAGGACCGTCGCCAGGAACTCCTCGCTGAACTGAACGCAATGACGCGTCGCAAGTGAGGTAGCCGTGACCTCTTCTGCCAGCATTCCTCAGCCACCAACCAGACCCATTGTCGGCAATCTGTTTGACATGGATGTCAATGCTCCTGTGCAGAGCATGATGAAGCTGGCCGAGACCTATGGTCCGTTTTTCCGGCTACGCGTTTTCGATCAGGTATTTCATCTCGTCAGTTCACAGGAACTCGTTGATGAGTTGAGCGACGAGAGCCGCTTCACCAAGCGCGTCGATGTTTCCCTTGAGCAATTGCGCCCCATCGCTCGCGATGGCTTGTTCACCGCCTATACCGAAGAGCCGAATTGGGGAAAGGCGCACCGCATCCTCATGCCGGCTCTCGGCCCGATCGGGGTGCGCTCGATGTTCGGCGAAATGCAGGACATCGCCAATCAGATGTTTCTCCGCTGGGAGCGTTTCGGACCCGAGGTCGGCATCGACGTCGCCGACAACATGACGCGTCTGACCCTCGACACGATTGCGCTGTGCGGATTCAACTATCGTTTCAACAGTTTCTATCAGAACGAATTGCATCCTTTCGTGGGCGCAATGACGGGCGCTCTGACCGAGGCTGGCCAAAGAGCCATGCGTCCCGAATTCCTGACCGCTCTGATGTTCAGCAAGTCGCGGCAATTTCGCAAGGACGCCGAGACACTGCATTCCGTCGCCCAGAAAATCGTGGCCGACCGTAAGGCCGACCCCGATGCGGCTGAACGGAACGACCTTCTCAGCCGCATGCTGAACATGGCGGATCCCGAGACCGGCGATAGGCTCTCGGAGGAGAACATCGCCTATCAGATGGTGACCCTCCTCGTCGCCGGTCATGAAACGACCAGCGGGCTCCTGTCCTTCGCGACCTATCTTCTGCTGCGTAACCCCGAAGGGCTTCAGAAGGCTCGCGCTATCGTCGATGACGTTCTGGGCGACGAGATGCCCCGCATCGAGCATCTTGCCCAGCTCCGCTATATCGAACAGTTGCTGATGGAAAGTCTGCGGCTTTGGCCGACAGCCGCCGCCTATTCCGTCAAGCCTTTGAAGGACACCACCCTTGGGGGGCGCTATCCGGTGACGACAGACGACACGGTGATGGTCCTCGGGCCGTCGCTACACCGGGATCCAAAGGCATGGGACGAACCTGAAGCGTTCCGCCCGGAACGCTTCGCTCCGGAAAACGCCGACAAGCTGTTGGCCAATGCCTGGAAGCCATTCGGCAATGGCCAACGTGCCTGCATCGGCCGATCGTTTGCGATGCAGGAAGCACAGCTCGTCCTGTCGATGATGCTGCAGAGGTTCGATTTTAGTTTCGAAGACCCTTCCTACAAACTCAAGATCCATGAAAGCCTGACGCTCAAGCCGGAAAATCTCAGGATCAAGGCGCGCATTCGACGTCCTGCCGACCAACTCGTGCGCGCGACGATCGTCGCGACGAGCTCTGGCGCCACAACGTCGGAATGCTCACCTGCAATTGCCGACGATGAAAGCCTGACGCAGCTCAAGGTTCTCTATGGCAGCAATGCGGGCTCAGCCGAGGCTTTGGCGAACAGGATTGCCGCTGAAGCGCGCGCGCATGGATTCGCGCCGACCCTGGCCCCCATGGATCGTTTCGCCGATGACATTCCTCGCAATGGAGCAGTGATTGTCGTCACAGCTTCATATGAAGGTCAGCCGCCGGACAATGCGCGTCAGTTCGTACCCGCAATCGAAAGCTGCCCCACAGACAGCCTGCGGGACTTGCGTTTTGCCGTGTTCGGTTGCGGCAACAAGCAATGGGCCCGCACTTGGCAGGCCATTCCGAAGCGTGTCGATGCCGCGCTGGAAAAAGCAGGGGCACAGCGTGTGTGGGAACGGGGTGAAGGCGATTCCGGCGGGGATTTCTTCGGAAGCTTCGATGAATGGTCCGCCGGAATGTGGTCTGCGCTTGCGGTAGCGTTCGGCAAGGAAGCAATTGCACTCGAGACCGCTTCGCCTCTTGAGCTGGAGTTTATAAAGGGCAGGCGTGAGGCACTGCTTCGACTTGTGGACCTGCGGCAAGGGATTGTTGTCGAAAACCGGGAATTGGTGAGCTTGCATTCACCGGATGCGCGGTCGAAGCGCCATATTGAGCTCAAGCTGCCGGTGGGAGTGACGTACCGGGCGGGCGATTATCTGGCTGTTCTCCCACGCAATTCCGATGACCTTGTCGACAGGGCGCTGCGGCGGTTCGGTCTTGCATCCGATGTGATGGTGACAATCAGCAGCCAAGCCGCGTCACGAGGGCTGCCTGCTGGACACCCGATCAGTTGCGGCGATCTCCTGTCCAACTATGTCGAACTGTCAACGCCTGCAACAAAAGCGCAGGTCCGCACGCTTGCGATATCGACCAAATGCCCACCGGAGCAGGCCGAGCTTCAGTTGCTGGCGGCGGTGCGCTACGACGAGGAGGTTCTCCCACGGCGATTGAGTGTGCTGGATCTGCTGGACCGTTTCGCCTCGTGCGCGCTTGGCTTTGCGGAATGGTTGCAGATGCTGCCACCCATGACGATACGGCAATATTCGATTTCGTCATCGCCGCTCTGGAACCCTCAGCACGTCACACTTACCATCTCAGTCGTGGACGCGCCGGCACTGTCCGGTATGGGTCGTCATCGGGGCGTGGCCTCCAGCTACATGGCGTCTCGCGCGCCAGGCGACCGGGTTTCCATCGCCGTGCGTCCGTCAAACTCCCGTTTCCATCCCCCCACAGACACATCTAAGCCCATCGTGTTGATCTGCGCGGGATCCGGGATAGCGCCGTTTCGGGGCTTTCTTCAGGAGCGGTCGATACAGAAGTCCAATGGAAGGAAGGTTGGCCCCGCGCTCCTGTTCTTCGGCGTCGATCACCCGGATGTGGATTTTCTCTATCGCGACGAACTGGCCGCCTGGGAACGCGATGGCGTCGTCACCGTACTGCCTGCCTTCTCGGCTCGGCCTGAGGGCGACGTATCGTTCGTCCAGCATCGGGTGTGGTCCGAGCGTGCCCGCATCGCAAAACTGTTTCAGGAAGGGGCGACCGTCTTCGTCTGCGGAGACGGCAAGCAAATGGCTCCTGCCGTACGCGATACGCTCATCAAGACCTATCGCGAAGCCTCGGGGGCGAGCGAGGACGAGGCGCACGTCTGGGCCGACGTGATCGAGCGGGAACAGGGGCGATACGTCTCCGACGTCTTTTCCTGAGAGCTCGCGCATGCAAGGGGAGCCGTTTTTGTGCGGCGCGCCGATGCAGGTTGATGACGCACTCGAAAGCCTTCCGACGAATTGGGCGGCAGTCTGGGGCAAGAATAATGACACTTACACTGTGGGAACCTCAAGCAGGTCCCACAGACAGATGAGAAAAGCCTTGGAGGGCGATATTTTGAATTTCATGCGGAACGGGCTTCTTATTATCGCCGGCATTTCTGTTGTTGCCGCCGGTTACTATGCATGGACAATATATGGCAGCTCCGGGCTTCCAGATGGCATAGCGAGAGGTAACGGTCGCATTGAAGCGACCGAGGTTGATGTGTCGGCCAAAGCAGGGGGCCGCATCAAGGAAATCCTTGTCAACGAAGGCGACTACGTCACCGAAGGACATGTGCTCGCCAACATGGACACGCTTCAGCTTCAGGCAAGACGCCGGCAAGCTGAAGCGGCCTTGCAGCGGGCCGTTATAAGTATAGACACAGCGAAAAGCACCCTTGACCAAAGGGAGGCTGAGAAAAAAGCGGCATTAGCCGTCGTTTCTCAACGTGAATCCGAGCTTGGCGCGGCGGAAGGGCGGCTCGCTCGCAGCGAGCAGTTGATGCGAACCAACACAACGTCGCAACAGGTCCTTGATGACGATCGCGCCAGGGCGCAAAACGCCCGCGCCGCAGTTGCTGCAGCCGAGGCGTCTGTCGGAGCCTCGAACGCCGCTATCAGTGCAGCCAGAGCAATGATTGTCGATGCCAGCGCTGCTGTTGATGCGGCGCGGGCGGAGATTGAGAGTATCGAAGCGGATATCGACGACGGCACCCTCAGATCGCCTCGCGACGGACGCATCCAGTATCGCATCGCACAGCCCGGAGAAATCCTGTCTCCTGGTGGCAAGGTCATCAATCTTGTCGATCTCGGCGATGTCTACATGACTTTCTTCCTGCCGACCGTCCCGGCAGGCCGTATCGCCATCGGATCGGATGTTCTGCTGGTTCTGGATGCCGCGCCTGAATACACCATACCTGCCACGGTCAGCTTCATCGCGGACGTCGCCCAATTTACACCAAAAACCGTCGAGACGACGGAGGAACGTCAGAAACTGATGTTCCGCATCAAGGCGAAAGTCTCGCAGGAACTGCTTCGCCGATATGTTCAGCACGTCAAAACCGGCCTTCCCGGCGTAGCCTACATCCGCACTGATCCTGCGACCGCCTGGCCGGAAAACTTGAGCCGGAACCTCGTTAAATGAATAGCCCTTCACCCTTGATCTCGGGTGCCTGGGAACCTGCCGGCACGGTTGCCAGCTTGAGTGACGTCAGCTTGCGCTATGGCAAGACGCTTGCCCTCGACAGCATTACACTCGACGTCCCCGCAGGCGGGATGATCGGTCTGATAGGTCCTGACGGCGTCGGCAAGTCCAGCCTGCTTTCGCTGATATCGGGTGCGCGCGCCGTCCAGGATGGGACCGTTGAGGTGCTGGGTGGCGATATGCGTAGCAAGCACCACCGTAACGCAGTGTGCCCGCGCATTGCCTATATGCCTCAGGGATTGGGCAAGAACCTTTATCCCACGCTTTCGGTCGAGGAGAACTTGCAATTTTTTGCAAGGCTTTTTGGCCACAACGCCGCTGAACGACGCCGACGCATTGATAATCTCACCCGCAGTACGGGACTGGACGGATTCCTGTCGCGCCCTGCCGGAAAGCTTTCGGGGGGCATGAAGCAGAAACTCGGTCTGTGCTGCGCATTGATCCATGACCCCGACCTGTTGATCCTTGACGAACCGACCACGGGAGTCGATCCGTTAGCGCGGGCCCAGTTCTGGGACCTGATCGGGCGCATCCGTCTGGATCGTTCCGATATGAGCGTGATTGTGGCCACCGCCTACATGGACGAAGCTCAACGCTTCGACTGGCTCGTGACCATGGATGCTGGTCGGGTGCTCGCGACCGGCACACCGATCGAATTGCTGGAACGCACACATAGCCAAAATCTGGAACAGGCGTTCATCGCAATGCTTCCGGACGAGAAAAAGAGCGGGTATGCGCCGGTGGAGATCCCGCCGCTCCACGCCAGCGATGACGACATAGCAATTGAAGCTGAAGGCCTGACCATGCGTTTCGGCGACTTCGTCGCTGTCGACCATGTCTCATTTCGTATTCGTCGGGGCGAGATCTTCGGTTTCCTTGGATCCAACGGTTGCGGCAAGTCCACCACGATGAAGATGCTGACCGGCCTTCTGCCCGCCAGCGAAGGACGGATTTCATTGTTCGGCAAACCGGTCGATCCGAGCAATATCGATATCCGGCGACAGGTTGGCTACATGTCGCAGGCGTTCTCGCTCTACCGCGAATTGACGGTGCAGCAGAACCTGGTTCTGCATGCGCGGCTTTTCCATGTGCCTGAAGCCGAAATTCCATCCCGATGCCAGGAGATGGCAGAACGCTTTAGTTTGCAGGAAGCGCTCGACAGTCTGCCTGACAGCCTTCCTCTCGGGATCCGCCAGCGCCTGTCGCTGGCTGTCGCCATGGTGCATAGGCCCGAGTTGCTGATCCTCGACGAGCCGACATCCGGCGTCGATCCTGTAGCACGCGACAATTTCTGGCGGCTGCTGATCGAACTGTCGCGGCGCGACAAGGTTACGATATTCATCTCGACACATTTCATGAATGAAGCCGAGCGTTGCGACCGTATGTCGATGATGCACGCCGGCAAGGTGCTCGATAGCGACGTACCGGCGAAACTGGTCGAAAAACGTCAGGCGCAAAACCTTGAAGATGCTTTCATCGGCTATCTGATCGAAGCGGGCGGCGGCGCGGCTGAGCCGGGACCGGGCACCCCTCAGACGCCCGATACGTCGCAGCAGCGGATGGAACATGCACCGGTGCAACGGTTCTTCAGCTTTCAACGCATGGCCAGCTATATGTGGCGTGAGGCGCTGGAACTGCGCCGCGATCCAATCCGCGCAACGATGGCACTTGCGGGCTCGCTGCTGCTGATGTTTGTCATCGGATACGGGATCAGTCTTGATGTTGAGAAGCTCCGTTACGCGGTTCTCGATCGCGATCAGACCACGCTCAGTCAGAATTATAGCCTGAACCTGACTGGCTCGCGTTACTTCAAAGAGCAACCACCCATCATTGACTACGACGATCTCGACGCGCGCATGCGCAGCGGTGAATTGACCTTGGCAATAGAGATTCCACCAGGCTTTGCGCGCGACGTCATGCGTGGGCGAAACGTGCAGATCGGCGCCTGGATCGACGGGGCAATGCCGATGCGCGCCGAAACCGTGCAGGGCTATGTTCAGGGAATCCATTTCCAATGGCTGGCTCAGCAGATAACCGATCGCACGGGCACCGCCCCAAAAGGCAATGCAGTCATTGAGACGCGCTTCCGGTACAATCCCGACGTCCGCAGCCTGCCCGCAATGGTTCCGGTCGTCGTCCCCCTCCTGCTCCTGATGCTGCCGGCAATGCTGACCGCACTGGCTGTCGTGCGTGAAAAGGAGATGGGGTCAATTATCAATCTTTATGTCACCCCCGTAACCCGCACCGAGTTCATGCTCGGCAAGCAAATGCCCTATGTCGTGCTGGCGCTGATCAACTTCTTTCTTATGACATTGCTCGCGGTGACTGTCTTTGATGTTCAGATGACCGGTAGTTTTTGGCCTCTCCTGCTGGCAGCACTTGTCTTCAGCATCAGCGCGACCGGGATGGGCCTCCTGGCCTCAGCGATCACAAAGAGCCAGGTCGCAGCGATGTTCATCACGATGATTGGCACGCTGATACCCGCCATGCGCTATGCCGGCCTTCTCGACCCCGTGTCATCGCTGGAAGGCTCGGGCCGCCTGTTTGGTGAGATCTATCCAGCCACCCACATGTTCACCATCAGTCGCGGCGTGTTCAGCAAGGGCCTGGCGATGCCGGATTTGTATGACACCCTGCTGCCACTATTGCTCTCAGCACCGGTGATCGTTGGCGTAGCGATTGCACTTCTGAAGAAACAGGAGCGCTGAGACGATGAAGCGCCGCCTCGCCAACATTTTCCGTCTCGGTGTCAAGGAGCTCTGGAGCCTCTGGCGCGACCCGCTGATGCTCCTGCTGATCGTCTACACCTTCACATCCCTGGTGCACACCACCGCAACCTCGATGCCGGAAACGCTCCAGAACGCTCCCATCGCAATCGTCGATGAGGATGGCTCGCCGTTATCTCAGCGCATCGTGTCGGCCTTCTACCCCCCAAACTTCAGTCCGCCACAGCTGATTTCACTCGAGGAAATGGACAAGGGGATGGACAAGGGCCGCTTCACGTTTGTGCTCGACATTCCACCCAATTTTCAAAGCGATGTGCTGGCCGGTCGCTCGCCCCAGATCCAACTCAACGTCGATGCGACCCGCATGACGCAGGCGTTCAGCGGCAACGGCTACGTACAACAGATCGTCATGAATGAGATTGACACCTTCGTGCAGCGATATGGCACCAAGGATACCCTACCCGTCGATCTCGCTTTGCGTACGCGGTTCAACCCCTCCCTTGAGAAATCATGGTTCGGTGGATTGATGGAAATGATGGACAGCGTCATTTTGCTGTCGATCGTCCTGACCGGGGCTGCGCTGATCCGTGAGCAAGAGCACGGCACCATCGAGCATTTGCTCGTAATGCCGGTCACCCCATCCGAGATCATGCTGGCGAAAATCTGGTCGATGGGCGCGGTCGTGCTCGTCGCCGTGACGTTCTGTTTGACCTTCGTCGTGCACGGTGTTTTGCACATGCCGGTGCAGGGCTCAGTCCCATTGTTCCTCGTGGGCACGGCAGTCTATCTGTTTGCGACGACTGCCGTGGGCATATTCATGGCCACTGTTGCGCGCAGCATGCCGCAGTTCGGCATGCTTCTTGTGCTGGTACTGGTCCCGCTGCAAATGCTCTCGGGCAGCATGACGCCGCGGGAAAGCATGCCAGAGTTCGTGCAAACCATCATGCTGGCGGCACCCACCACACACTTCGTCGAAGTAGGCGCAGCAATCCTTTTTCGGGGCGCCGGATTTGACGTGGTCTGGAAGCCGTTTCTGGCGCTTCTCGTGATCGGCACCGTGCTGTTCATCCTGGCGTTCCATCGCTTCAGGCAGTTCCTGCGATGAGTTTCACCCTGCCGTTTCCTGTTCGGATAAGGAGCTTCGACCGCGGACCAGCACTCCGGGCTTGTTACGCATTTGCCAATTGCGTTTCGAGAAGACGGATATCTCTCGGCGCATCGCACGCACATATCGCCTTCGTGTTCGCGCTCGTGATGATTTTGACGGGCTGTGCCGGAAAGCCGGGGCCAGAATTGCTGCTCAACACTGTTAATAGTGTCGAAGGTGCCCGGATCGTGACGGTCTATGTCGCCACCACCAGGGAACGGGACGAAACCGGTGCCTTCACATCTGGCCGATCCCGTCAGGTCAGCTATCTCCGATACAAGATATCGATTCCTCCCGGCCACAAGGCCGGGAATGTCGAATGGCCGAAATCACGACCCAATCCGAAAACCGATTTCGTGACGGTAGAACAACAGCTTCTCGACCCCGTTGCTTTCGAAAATGAGATTTCCCGCAAGCGCAACGGCAAACCGCCGACCGTCGGCCTTTTCATTCACGGCTTCAACACCAACTTCACCCAATCCGTCTTCAGAACGGCCCAGGTGGCTTTCGATGCAGACCCGGACGCAACTCCGGTTCTGTTCGCCTGGCCATCGGAGGCAACGGTGGATGGCTACGTCACCGACAAGGATGCAGCCACCTATTCGCGCGACCAATTGACTCAACTCATGACCAGCCTTGCTCGCACCCGCACGGCTGGACCGATTACGGTGATGGGCCACAGCATGGGGGCATGGCTAACCGTCGAGGCTCTGCGTCAGCTTCGCATCAGTGGGAACAATGCCACAATACGTCGTCTCCAGGTAATCCTCGCGGCACCAGACATTGATGTAGATGTGTTCACAGCACAGATAACCGCAATCGGACAACTTTCACCGCCGATGACGATCCTCGTGTCACGCGATGACGTCGCCCTTCGGGTCTCTGAGTTTCTATCCAGCGAGCGACACCGGGTGGGCCGGATGGATGTTAACGCACCTGATGTTCAGGCAGCGGTTCGGGCGGCCGGCATACAGGTTGTCGATATCACTGACCTGCCGACAGACGACGCCTTCAAACACGGCGGACTGTTTGCCATCGTCGCCCGCTATCGGGGATTTTCTGACGCCGACGCGTACCGGGCAGATCCCGGTCTCAGACATACCGGAGCGTTCGTATTCAACGCCGTCGGGGCGACGCTATCCAGCCCATTCGTTCTGGCAGGACAGATCATCGGAGGAAAGTGATCATCTCACAATCAAACGCCTCTTTATTGAAATTCGAGTTGCGGCATTTGCGTTATGTCATCGCCGCAGCAGATCATCATAGTTTTCGCCGTGCGGCCCAGATCCTTGCAGTGGAGCCGTCAACGGTCAGCCGGCGCATTCGAGATTTAGAGGACTCCATCGGAACAGCTCTGTTTATCCGCGGAAAGCAACGGCTCACCCTTACCCATGCTGGAGAACGTTTCCTGCAACGGGCACGAAACGCTGTGAACCAACTCACCCAGGCCACCCTGGATGTTGGAACGATTGGCCAAGGCCAGTCCGGCGTCGTGCGAATTGGTCTGATATCCTCAATGGCATCGGGTTTCATTTCCGAGTTGCTGAGAGCCTACGCCGCCGAGCATATAGGGGTGAGAATTGAATATGTCGAAGGAGATACGAACGCGCATGTTTCGGCAATCAAGCAGCACCAAATCGACTTAGCATTCCTGGTCGGCGGTTCCCATACTGAGGACTGTGATGAGGTGCATCTCTGGAACGAGCAGGTCTATGTGGCAATGTCAGCGAACCATCAGCTGACCAAAGAAGACAAACTGCGATGGGGCGATCTTTTACACCAAAGTTTCGTCATCAGTGAGGCCCAGTCGGGCTCTAAAATTCAAGAGTATCTTGTAAAGAATCTCGCTGAACAGGGATACAGTCCGAACATCGAGCGCCACGCCGTTTATCGAGACACTCTAATGCAAGTCGTGGCCAGCGCCGAAAGCCTTACAATAACCACCGAAGCGATGGTCGCAGCACACTTCCCCGGTGTCGTGTTCCGTCCGCTTATTGGAGAGAAATTTTCCTTCTACGCTGTCTGGTCGCCCAGCAACGATAATCCTGCCCTTCGTCGAATGCTCAGTTTGGCAAAGATTCTGTCGGATAGCAGTCGAGCGAACGACGCTATAAGCGCGGTTACTGAGTAGCGAAAAATACGATTTCACAACGATAATCATCGAACAATAGTAGATATTTTTATCCATCCCCACTCCTCTTCGGCCTTATAGGCACTCCGCGAGCCGGAGCCACGCGAGCTAATATACGCTGCAAGGGCGGACTTAAGGCGGGACACTGTCTTTCCACTCTACACGGCGTCACTGCCCCGTCGGCACGTATCTTGAACGCTCTACGTGTGGATACAAAACTACTACTGAAACATGCTGAATGACCGCGAGAGATGTTGCCGCGGTATCTCCAACAGCGCCCCGCCAAGCGATGTTTGTGGTTTCTCTTGCCATCAGCACACGGCACGTCACCACCTATTGCCATCAAACCATCCAGATGGTATCTTCTGGAAATGCGTATCGAGAATGGTGGTTCTCGACGGCTCACTGCGACTGACGCTTCGGGGCTTCCGGTCCCCACTGAACGCTTCTGGCGCCGTGCGTGAACTGACCCGAGACGTTCAAGGTTTTGAGGTTTTAATCTTTGTTGATGAATGGGAATCTCATGCGATCTACGACGTCTTCCGGGCACGCTGACATAGCGAAATCGAAGGTTCGGATCCTATTATCGGGCATCACCGTGGCGCTGGCAGTGACACTTGCTGGGTGCAAAGGTGAAGAAAAATCCACCACTGGCACCGGCGGGTCCGCATTCGTATCTGCCGCGGTCGCCAGCAAGGATCTTGGCACATCTGAAGTGATTACCGGCGTCGTAGAGTCGAAGGAGCCGCTGCAGGCCAGCGCCGCCCAAGGCGGCCGCATCGTCCAGCTCAATGGCAATGTCGGTGATGCGGTAGACGCGGGTCACATACTCGCCATGATCGATGACACCTCCGCGAAACTGAGGATCCGACAGGCTGAGGAAGAACTACGGAGGGTGGAGGCGCTCTCCATTGACCGAGCGGCGGCTGCACAGCGGATCAGCACTCTGGCTGCCAAGGGCTCCGCTTCAGAGGCAGGGCGTTCTGCCGCTGTCGCTGAGGCCACTGCAACTCAAGCCGCTCTGGATTCCGCACGAGCGGCGGTCTCCTTTGCCAAGAACGAAGCCGACCTTTTTATTGTTCGAGCGTCAAGCGCCGGCCGGATTTCGACACGCACGGCTGAGGTCGGTGCGGTTGTCGCTCCGGGGCAGGTACTGTTCTCAATCGAAAATGAAAGCGGCCGGGTCATCGCAGCCACTGCACCGCAGGCACTGGCGGCCCAACTCAAGTCGGGTCAGAGCGCCCGTTACACGGCTGGCTCCACCGAGGGTGAAGCGGTCATTCTTTCGGTTTCGCCGAAAGTGGAGAGCGGCGGCGTCGTGCGGGTCAGACTGGAAGTGAAGACCGGCGGCGTTTTGCCCGGCGCTATCGTGCAGGTCAGTATTGCCGGTGATGTGGGCGATCAAACCATCAAGCGAGTACCTGCTACGGCGATAAACCTCGATGGCGGCGGCTCAAGTTATGTCTACCTCATCAAAGACGGCGGCCAGATCGAACGTACTGCCGTTAGGCTTCGCGGCCTGGAGGGAGCTGACGCTCGTATATCGGCTCCATTTCCTGTCGGTGCGTCCGTCGTAGCAGCCGGCGGCGCGTTCCTTCGAGATGGGCAATCCGTCAAGATTGTCACTCCCGGTTTGTGAGGCACGCCGACATGAAATCACTTCCATTTTCTTTGACCGGCGCTGCTTTTTCACGTCCGCGCTTTGTTCTGGTCACAGCCGTTCTGGCTTGCATAGTCGGCTTCATCGCACTCCTTGATTTTCCTGCAACGGAAGAACCAACCGTCACCCTCCGGGTCGCGACCGTCGAAGCATATCTGCCCGGCGAAACGGCTGATCGCCTCGAAAGCAGCCTCGCACGTCCAATTGAAGAAGCGATCCGAGGACAGAGCGAGGTACGCCTGATCGAGACCCAGATTCGTCCGGGCAGTGTGCTTATCTATGTTTTCCTGCACGAAAATGTCGCGGCCGAGGTTGTACCCGAGATCTGGCAACAGGTCCGGGCGCGCCTCGCTGACGCGCAAGGAGAACTGCCCGCAGGCACGACCGGGCTGCGTCTTAACGGCGATTTTGGCCGGGTCGCGGTCAGGACACTTGCATTGACTGGCGAAGGTTACACCACAGGCCAGTTGGAGATATGGGCAAAGCACATCCGCAATCAGTTGCAAAGCGTGAAAGGTGTTGCAACCGTTTCCCTTCACGGAGTGAGACGCGATATCGCCTATATCGATCTCGATCCAGCCCGCCTTCGTGACGCCGGCATTGGCGTCGCCAATGTCACGCGCGCCCTTGCCAGTCGCGATCAGCGATTGCTAACCGGCGAGATATCGCAAGGCGGGATGTCGATCGCTGTCCAGTCTGGCGACCACCCCATCAGAGTAAGCGAGCTGGCGTCCTTCCCAATCTCAACAGGGAATGGATCCACCGTGTTGCTTGGCTCGATCGCAACAATCCGACAGACCCCTCAGGATCCACCACAAGGCGGAGCATTCTTCAACGGCCAGCCGTCTGTGGTTCTCGGCATTTCGATGCTGAATGGCCTCAACGTGATAAGCTTTTCCGAAGGCTTGGACGAGAAATTGAACGAAGTCCGTTCGTCGCTACCGGCCGGATTGGAAGTTAGTGCAATTACCAATCAGGCTGAAGTCGTCTCGGATGAACTCCAGAAGGTTGGGAAAGTCTTCCTCGAAACTGTCGTGGTGGTTCTGGGCGTCGTCGTGCTGTTCCTGGGATGGCGCAGCGGCCTTGTAACAGGCGCTATCGTTCCGATGACGGTTCTTGTCACTCTCCTCATCATGCAAGCAATCGGGATCGAACTGCATCAGATCTCCATCGCCGCCATCATCATTGCTCTCGGCATCTTTGTCGACAACGGCATCGTCGTCGTTGAGGACTATGAAAGGCGCGTCGCCGAAGGCGAACCGCGTTTTGAAGCGGCCCGCATGGCCGGTGAGACTATGTTCGTCCCTCTTCTGGTATCGTCGCTCGCTATTATTTTCGCATTCATACCGTTGGTAGCCGGGCAGACCGAGACCGGGGAATACATGCGTAGCCTGGCGATTGTCCTTGCGATAACACTCATCGTTTCGTTGGTGCTCGGTGTTACAGTCATTCCGTTGCTTGCGCCGCGCTTCATCAAAAAAACGCACGGGCATGAGAGTGAAGGTGCGATTATGAGCCGCATCAACCGCGGCTATCATTGGATAGTTACCAAGATTGTTGTTTGGCCATGGCTTGTTGTTACAACAATGGTCACGCTGCTGGTGATAGCCGGGGTTGTTTCCCAATCTATTCCGCCCGAACTTTTTCCGTTTTCTCAGCGTAAGCAGATCCAGGTTCCGATTGAGTTCTCCCCTGGAATCGGAACTGCTCAAACGATGCAAACGGCGCAGCGTCTGTCACAAACTTTGGCCGATAAAAACGAGTTTCCGCAAGTCACTAGCCATGTCGTTTATGTCGCTGACGGTGGACCTCGGTTTATCCTCGGCCTCAACCCTCCAAAGCCTGCGCCAAATAGAGCCTATGCAGTCGTCAACATTGCGGATCACGCCGACCCTGATGCTCTTGTCGCCCAAATAAAAAGTAGTTTGAAGGAGCATTTCCCCGAGGGAAAGTTTGATCCAAAACGTTTTTCTCTCGGCGCTACGGAGGCGGGAACAGCTGTGTTTCGTCTCGAAGGGGCTGATCGAACCGCGCTGCAGAATGCCGCACAAAAGCTTTCAGAACAGCTTCACCAGATAGCCGGGATGGCCCGTGTTGATACCAACATGGAAGCCCCCCAACTACGCCTGTCAATTAGCGTTGATCAACAACGTGTCGCTGCTGCCGGCCTATCCAATAACGAGGTCTTTGAAGCCGTCAACGGTGCCCAGAGCGGGGTCTACGCGACGACAATCCGTGAAGGCAACTCAAACATACCCGTTTTCGTGCGCGGCGATCAGGGAGATCGTCTTTCGATTGATCGACTGGCCTCCCTCCCGGTTGGGGGCAGCAAGGCTGGTATTCCCCTAGGGGCAGTGGCAACAATTGACCTAAGCCATCAGCAGTCAGTGGTCAGCCGGCGCGATTTGTTGCCGACGATCGAGGTCTCTGCGCGGCACGAGACTATGAATGCATCGGCCTTGATGGCCGCTGCCCAACCGATATTGGCCGAACTCCATCTCCCCCCGGGCCACAAAGTCGCGTTCGGAGGGGAAATCGAGGAAAATCAAAAGACCAATGCAGGGCTCTATGGATATGCTCCTCTGGCATTGATCGCCATGTTTCTATTGTTCCTTTGGCAGTTCGGCAGCACAAGGAAGGCGCTGATTGTAATCGCATCCATGCCGTTTGTTTTAATTGGCGGCACCCTTGGTGTTTTGATATCCGGCGAGCCGATGAGCTATACGGCGACGATTGGTTTCCTCGCCCTCATGGGCATCATCGTCAACAATGCAGTGCTGATGCTCGACAGGATAGCCGAAGAACGCAGATCCGGGCGCGAGCTGCTGGATGCGGTGGGCCATGCCGCAGAAGTTCGGCTCCGTCCGATCCTGATGACCAAGATGGTCTGTATCGCCGGTCTAATACCCCTCTTCATGTTCGGCGGGCCTCTATGGCGGCCGATGGCGGCCGTCATGATGGGCGGCTTGGCGCTCGGGACATTGATCACCCTGTTTTTGATACCCGCGCTCTATGCTTTGGCATTCAGGAGGAAGAGCGACGACTACCATGCACCTCAGAATTAAAGCCAAAGAATTGAGACAATTCCGATCGTTAATGAGAAGCCGACGTTCTCCGGCTGTACTGGAGACGCAAGCTTCATCAGTTGATCACTTGTAGTGATCCGAGTGACAAACTGGAGAGTAATGTGGGCCGGCATCGTAGAATCATGAGGGATGAGATTCTCGATGCAGCCGAGTGTGTACTGGTGGAACTAGGTACCGCCGGCTTGTCAATATCTGCGGTAGCCCAGAAGGCCGGAGTGAGCAAATCCACCGTACTTTATGATCACAAGTCGAAGACCGCTCTTCTTGAAGCGCTGATCGATCGCCGGATCAACCAGAAATTCGAGCGGCAGGCTCTGGAGATAATGGCAGCTGGTTCTGCGCCCAATCCAGAACTGTTTGGGCGGATCAGGGATGCGGAAAAAATCGATGAAGAGGCCAGGCACGCCATGGCGATGGTGATGAGAGTATCCGTTTCCCGTAGCGGCAAATTAGGGAAGAAGATTCAAGATGTGATGCTCTCTGATCTCCAGAAGATGGCATCGGGAGCGCGCCCACGTTCCGCTCTTATGGCATACCTCGCATTATCAGGCTTCTATTTCACTGAAATAATTGGATTCTATAGCTGGGATCCAGAGGAACGAGCCAAAATATTCGAAGGAGTTCGAGCGATATACGAATCGTATCCCGAGACGGACTAGCTTCGGTGAGGAGTTTCTAGCAGAGCATCTGAAGAAGGTTATGCGCTTACGCAACCCACGCCGCCCATGCTGTCGCTCACGGTGTTAATCCGTGAAAGCTTATATCGTCCGGACCGCCCCATCCGGACGGTTGGCCCCATCCCGTCCCGCCCCCGGAACGGGATGGGGCGTCTCCTAACGCACTCATCATACTCGTCAGTTGCGCAACTCTCGTTCGATGCGCCGAAACATCCAGCACAAAAGAGTGCGACACGCTAAACGTCAATCAGGCCTTGAGAAACTGGCTACTCCCAGCTACAATTGGCAACAAAGATATGGCTGGAGCGTCGTCGTGTGCACGATGACGCTCATTATCCCTGTGAGCCTATAGCTGCACTTTTTCGCGCCAGTATTTGCGCGACGCTATGCTTCGCAGGATTACGCCATTGCCCGATTTATCAACCGTTTCAAGGTCATTTTCCGCCGTCTACTTCTCTGTAAACAGAGAGATTTTCGCGCCATTGTCGTTCTGCGACCCACAGGATGAGCGCGAATATGGCACGGGATACAAAGACCAAGCGGAAGGAGCAGAAGGAGTTCGGGCAACCCGAGCTCACTCTCCTACGCATGGGCGCTGGCCCAGATCCGCGCCTGGTCGATATGGTTCGCCTTCTCGCACGTCGTGCTGCGACCGAGCTCTACGAGCAGGAGCGGGAGAAGCGCCACACAGCGCGCTCCTGATCAAATCTCAGGAGGTTGCATCGTGAAAGTCGCTGTCTACGCTCGCTATTCATCGGACAACCAGCGGGACGCATCCATCGCCGACCAGCTGCGCGTATGTCGCCTCCATGCTGAAAAGCATGGTTGGCATATTGTCGAGGAATATACCGATCACGCAGTGTCCGGCGCCTCCCTGCTCCGCCCCGGCATCCAGGGACTGATCACCGATGCCAATCGTGGCCGGTTCGATATCATCCTTGCCGAGGCAATGGACCGGCTGTCTCGCGATCAAGAGGACATTGCGGGCATCTTCAAGCGCATGACCTATTCCGACGTGAAAATCGTCACCCTTTCCGAGGGAGAGATCACTCATTTGCATGTCGGCCTCAAGGGCACGATGAATGCGCTGTTCCTCAAAGACCTTGCCGACAAAACGCGCCGCGGACAGCGCGGCCGTGTAGAAGCCGGTAAGTCCGGTGGAGGAAACTGCTACGGTTACGATGTCGTCAAGAAGCTGGACGGCAACGGCGAGCCAGTACGCGGGGACCGGACCATCAACGAGATTGAAGCCGACGTCATCCGTCGCATCTTCAGGGACTACAACACCGGCAAGTCGCCAAAGCGCATTGCTGTCGAGTTGAACAAGGACGCCATCGCTGCGCCGGGTGGTGGAGATTGGGGCTTCAGCACCATCAATGGCAATGCCAAGCGCGGCAACGGCATTCTCAACAACGAGATGTACATTGGCAAACTGGTCTGGAACCGTCAGCGGTTTATCAAGGACCCGGACACTGGCAAGCGCCAAGCGCGGCCAAACCCCGAATCCGAATGGATTATTCAAGAAGTGCCCGAACTCCGCATCCTCGACGAGGACCTGTGGAACGCGGCAAAGAGCCGCCAAGCCGCCATTAAGCACACGAGAGGCGATGGCGGGGCAGTCGAGAACCATTTCCGTGAACGCCGGCGACCGAAATACCTCTTTTCCGGCCTAACGAAATGTGCCCGCTGCGGTGGCGGCTACTCGATGATCTCAGCGGATCTGGTCGGCTGCTCGACAGCGAGGAACAAGGGAACCTGCGACAATCGCAAGAACATTCGCCGTGACCGGCTCGAGGCCCGCGTGCTCAGCTCCCTTCGCCACCATTTGATGGACCCGGCCCTATTTAAGGAATTTTGTGACGAGTTCACCCGCGAGATGAACCGGCTGCGCATGGAGGGACGTGCATCGATCGATTCGGCCGAAGCAGAAATCAAAAAGATCGACCGGGAACTGGACACCCTTCTGAACCTGATCCTAAAGGGCGGAGCCGCCGATCGGCTCAATGAGAAGATGGTGAGCCTTGAGCGCCGAAAAAAGGAAATGGAGCAGTTTCTAGCAGAAGCGGATGAACCTCCGCCCCTCCTGCATCCAAACATGGCAACCTACTATCGCCTTCAGGTCGCGGACCTGTACGACGCCTTGCAAGAGGATTCGGAGGCCAAGCGGATGACAGCGTCCGACATTATCCGGTCGCTGGTGCAAGAGATCATTCTAACGCCCGTCGAAGACGAGCTTCTGATCGACGTTCGTGGGGACCTCGCTGGCATATTGGCCATATCCCTGAACACGAAAAAGCCCGCCACAAGGGCGGGCTCTTCGCAATTAGAGATGGTTGCGGGGACCTGCTCTGGTCAGAACTTGCAAACGCAAAAAAACCGCCCGGTTGGGGCGGCTGATGTGCGCGATGCTAGATCGCAATTAGAGATGGTTGCGGGGGCAGGATTTGAACCTGCGGCCTTCAGGTTATGAGCCTGACGAGCTACCGGGCTGCTCCACCCCGCGTTACCAGTGTAAATCCCTATGGGATTTATCGCGACTGCATCACAGGGAAGCTGTGATGCCTACTGCCGGAGCAAATTGCCGAAGGCGATTTGTCTCCTGTAAGGGACGCACGAGGCGTTTGCCTTATGTTTTAAGTCCCGGAACGACAAAAGGCCGCTATTAGCGGCCCTCTTGTATCGGCTGGGCCGAAGTTTGATTTGAGAAGATTTGATGTTGCGTTTTGCAGACCTGGCAGCGACCTACTCTCCCGCGTCTTGAGACGGAGTACCATTGGCGCTGGGGCGTTTCACGGCCGTGTTCGGAATGGGAACGGGTGCAGCCGCCCCGCGATAACCACCAGGTCGGCAAAACGCAACATTGATCATGTTTTCACATGAGTGTTGTTTCGAGAAGCTGGGTGGCATTGCCACTTTTTATCTTAATTACACGTCTTTCCGTGACTGGTCCGTTTGCCTGCCTTGCTCGAGATCGAGCGTGGCAGCCATACAGGACGCTAGTCCGTCGCGCCTTTTGGCGCGGCCCGTCCGGAGCCCTTCGGGCGTCAGGACAGAAGAATGATGTCATCGAACTTTGTTTGATGAACATGAACAATGGGAACGAAGAAGTCGATCGAGCTATTAGTAACGGTAAGCTTCACATGTTGCCATGCTTCCACACCCGTCCTATCAACGTGGTCGTCTTCCACGGCTCTGATAGGGAACACTCGTTTTCAGGTTGGTTTCCCGCTTAGATGCCTTCAGCGGTTATCCATTCCGTATATAGCTACTCTGCTATGCCCTTGGCAGGACAACAGATCCACCAGAGATACGTCCATCCCGGTCCTCTCGTACTAGGGACAGATCCTGTCAATATTCCTACACCCACGGCAGATAGGGACCGAACTGTCTCACGACGTTCTGAACCCAACTCACGTACCGCTTTAAATGGCGAACAGCCATACCCTTGGGACCTGCTCCAGCCCCAGGATGCGATGAGTCGACATCGAGGTGCCAAACAACCCCGTCGATATGGACTCTTGGGGGTCATCAGCCTGTTATCCCCGGCGTACCTTTTATCCGTTGAGCGATGGCCCTTCCACACGGGACCACCGGATCACTATGACCGACTTTCGTCTCTGCTCGACTTGTCAGTCTCGCAGTCAGGCGGGCTTATGCCATTGCACTCGACGACCGATTTCCGACCGGTCTGAGCCCACCATCGCGCGCCTCCGTTACTCTTTCGGAGGCGACCGCCCCAGTCAAACTACCCACCATACACTGTCCCGGATCCGGATAACGGACCGCGGTTAGACATCCACGAAGATAAGGGTGGTATTTCAAGGATGGCTCCACAAGAACTGGCGTCCCTGCTTCAAAGCCTACCACCTATCCTACACATGCCTTGGCGAATGCCAGTGTAAAGCTATAGTAAAGGTGCACGGGGTCTTTCCGTCTGACCGCAGGAACCCCGCATCTTCACGGGGAATTCAATTTCACTGAGTCTATGTTGGAGACAGCGGGGAAGTCGTTACGCCATTCGTGCAGGTCGGAACTTACCCGACAAGGAATTTCGCTACCTTAGGACCGTTATAGTTACGGCCGCCGTTTACTGGGGCTTCAGTTCAGAGCTTGCACCCCTCCCTTTAACCTTCCAGCACCGGGCAGGCGTCAGACCCTATACGTCGTATTGCTACTTCGCAGAGCCCTGTGTTTTTGATAAACAGTCGCTACCCCCTGGTCTGTGCCACCCCATCATAGTTGCCTAAAATGGGGTCACGCTTCTTCCGAAGTTACGCGTGCAATTTGCCGAGTTCCTTCAACATAGTTCTCTCAAGCGCCTTGGTATACTCTACCTGACCACCTGTGTCGGTTTCGGGTACGGTCTATACGGTGGAGCTATTTCCTGGAACCTCTTCGCCGCACATTCAATCCAATAAGAATGTACAACACACGAGATCCGTCACTACCACCAGGCCCACGAATATTAACGTGGTTCCCATCGACTACGCGTGTCCGCCTCGTCTTAGGGGCCGGCTAACCCTGCTCAGATTAACTTTAAGCAGGAACCCTTGGTCTTTCGGCGAGGGAGTCTCTCACTCCCTTTATCGTTACTCATGTCAACATTCGCACTTCCGATATCTCCAGCAGCCCTCACGGGTCCGCCTTCACAGACTTACGGAACGCTCCGCTACCACATGCCTTACGGCATATCCTCAGCTTCGGTGCATGGCTTTAGCCCCGTTACATTTTCGGCGCAAAGACCCTTATTTAGACCAGTGAGCTGTTACGCTTTCTTTAAATGATGGCTGCTTCTAAGCCAACATCCTGGTTGTTTTGGGATCCTCACATCCTTTCCCACTTAGCCATGACTTGGGGACCTTAGCTGGAGGTCAGGGTTGTTGCCCTTTTCACGACGGACGTTAGCACCCGCCGTGTGTCTGCCGACTAGTACTCCTCGGTATTCGGAGTTTGGTTAGGATCAGTAAGACGGTGAGTCCCCATAGCCCATCCAGTGCTCTACCCCCGAGGGTATTCGGTCGACGCTCTACCTAAATAGATTTCGCGGAGAACCAGCTATTTCCGAGTTTGATTGGCCTTTCACCCCTAGCCACAAGTCATCCCAATCTATTGCAACAGATACGGGTTCGGCCCTCCAGTTGGTGTTACCCAACCTTCAGCCTGCTCATGGCTAGATCACTCGGTTTCGGGTCTAATGCAACTAACTCAATCGCCCTATTCAGACTCGCTTTCGCTGCGCCTACACCTACCGGCTTAAGCTTGCTAGTTACACTAAGTCGTTGACCCATTATACAAAAGGTACGCCGTCACCCTTGCGGGCTCCGACTGTTTGTAGGCATCCGGTTTCAGGTTCTATTTCACTCCCCTCGTCGGGGTGCTTTTCACCTTTCCCTCACGGTACTTGTTCGCTATCGGTCATGCACGAGTACTTAGGCTTGGAGAGTGGTCTCCCCATGTTCAGACAGGATTTCACGTGTCCCGCCCTACTCAAGGACAATGACTGTTCTACGCGTAAGGGGCTATCACCCTCTATGGCCGACCTTTCCAGATCGTTCCGCTTTATTCATCATTGCCACTGGCCTGGTCCGCGTTCGCTCGCCACTACTTGCGGAGTCTCGGTTGATGTCCTTTCCTGCAGGTACTTAGATGTTTCAGTTCCCTGCGTTCGCTTCTTACCCCTATGTATTCGAAAGTAAGATACCTTATAACAATGCTTGGAAACCTGTTCAGTTCTGTCCTCACGGCCAAAGGCCTGCGGACGGCGCGGTGCAAAAGCACCGACGGGCTAGCGCCCTGTATGGGAAACCCAAACAGACCAACTAACCAACAAAACAGATTTCCCAAGCATTTAAGGTGGGTTGCCCCATTCGGAGATCCATGGATCAAAGCTTATTCGCAGCTCCCCACGGCTTTTCGCAGCGTATCACGTCCTTCTTCGCCTGTGCATGCCAAGGCATCCACCAAATGCCCTTAATTCACTTCTTCGTTCTCATTGTCTATGCTCATCCATAGCCGTTCAATTAAGAACGGCAACCTGATTACCTTTTACAATCAAGTCATTTCATGATGACATCGACGTGTCGGTACGGTCTTCTTTGAGGGCACGCCGGTGCACCTCGAAGCCATACCATTAAGACCAGCTTCTCGAGATATCATCCGGTGATGCGCGGTCAGGCAACATCAATCCAGCATGTCCATCAGATGAAGGCCTAAACCTTCAAACAACAAACATGCCTAGGACAAGCGATCCTTCCTACCTCCAACCCCTCCACCAATTCCGGCCGACTAAGCCATCTCAAGGTTTCTCAGGGACTGGTCTCGGACGTCTCAAACCCAATGGGTTCAAAACACCTGGACGCTTCCAGACATATCTTCTCTTCACAATGTATTCAGAACAGGCATCAGTCCTTGCGAACGATGCAAACTTTTATTTCTCCAGAAGGATATTCCCGCGCTACACACCCAAACCGCGTTAGCGATTGGTGGAGCTGAGCGGGATCGAACCGCTGACCCCCTGCTTGCAAAGCAGGTGCTCTCCCAGCTGAGCTACAGCCCCAACCATCGCAAACACCCGACAGCAAAACCGCCAGGGATCAGGTAATCCAGCAAACCAATGGTGGGCCCGGGTAGACTCGAACTACCGACCCCACGCTTATCAAGCGTGTGCTCTAACCAACTGAGCTACGGGCCCATCCAACCGAACATATAAGCGTCCAACTGGACACCCATACAGGCCAGAGGCCGTCGCCGGTCATCTGGCGCCCCCGCACAGTGCCACCCAAAGGGCGAACAGCACGTGAGCGCAAACCAAAGGTTTATATCCTTCTTGAAGAAAGAGAAACGTGGACGGCGAACCTCGCCATACCAATCCGATTACCGAAGTAATTCCGTGGCGTATTACGTTTCGATGGTCGCCTGACTGGCGCCATCTATGTTCTAAAAAGCACGGGAAGGTTCATCTCTAGGCAAGTCAAAGACTTGTCCGGAGCGTCTTACCAATTCCACAGCTTCCTTAGAAAGGAGGTGATCCAGCCGCAGGTTCCCCTACGGCTACCTTGTTACGACTTCACCCCAGTCGCTGACCCTACCGTGGTTAGCTGCCTCCTTGCGGTTAGCGCACTACCTTCGGGTAAAACCAACTCCCATGGTGTGACGGGCGGTGTGTACAAGGCCCGGGAACGTATTCACCGCAGCATGCTGATCTGCGATTACTAGCGATTCCAACTTCATGCACTCGAGTTGCAGAGTGCAATCCGAACTGAGATGGCTTTTGGAGATTAGCTCGACATCGCTGTCTCGCTGCCCACTGTCACCACCATTGTAGCACGTGTGTAGCCCAGCCC
>CAACWB010000085.1_pt1 | contig 33583 bp, 31 predicted proteins | sample 2275501 | NCBI WGS metagenome assembly CAACWB01 (sample SAMEA5312444, study PRJEB27640) | indoor metagenome | biome: indoor environment; feature: controlled; material: polymer antistatic dissipative epoxy resin | place: Italy | collected 2014-05-27 | reverse complement strand
AAGAGCGCCGGTCTCGACGGGGCGACCTCGCATAGCGGTCGCCGCTGGTTCATCACACGACTTGCACATTCCGGTGTCAGCCCGAAGGTCATCATGACGCTGGCAGGCCACCGCAACTTGACGACCACACAACGTTACATCGATGTACGGGACGACATGATGAAAGCGGCGGTCGATTTGCTTTGACCGTCGCCCATTCCGGTATGGCGAAAAGTTCGCTCAACGAACTTTTCTGAGGAACACTATAGGGGCTTGGCGACCTCGATCCGCTTTGGCTTTGCGCCCCAGCAGGCCGTTTCGAATTCCTTCTTATCAAGCGAATGAGAACCTGCCTTCATGCGCAAACCGAGCTGGCCAAATTTTTCAACGAGCAGTTCATGTCCCTTCCGCATCTTTTTCGTCCGGTCGTCGTCACCGTTTGCGAACGTGCTTTCGCCTGACAGTTCTTCCAGAACCATGTTCCAGCAGGTCATGGACGAGTAGCCGAGTGAGACGGCTTGCAGCACGAGATATGTGTCTTCGCCATGTGTGCGGAAGCTTGGATCAGGGAGCAGCGGTTTCCGACCCTCTTTCTCAAAGTTACGGACAACGATCATGCTGCCTTTCAGGTCCGTGCTCTTCTTGAAGACGTGATTGTTCGTATACGGATTTCCGGGGGCATTGAGCTCCTTGTTGAAAGGGACCTTCCGCCCATAGATTGGGGCAAAAACATCAACGCCGTCATAGGCATCTTTCCCCTTCGCGGCCATTTCCGCAAACAGGCGGTAGCTGCTGTTATGGCTTTCGGCCTGCATAAGCACCGCATCGTCATCCATGATGATGCCCCAATCGAAATCGCTGGCATATAGCTGCTTGAGGCAATCGATACGGTTTTCGATAAGGATACGTGGGCCGACGCGCGTAATGCCGCCGCCATACTCGGCAAGCAGACCAAGCTCCTTGCTCGCGGCAATTTCTTCGTCGGTCCAATTCGACGCAATGACGTAAACGGGAATATCGGTCATACGGCGCCACCATTCAAGTTGCCACTCAAAGTCGAACTTCCTGTCGGCCCGGTGTTCGGCATCGTCAGGCAGGCAACTCGTAATGAAGGCACCGAATGCGCGACCGCTGGACGACGGCGTGGCCGGAAACGCAGTCTTTGCCCGTCTGTTCTTTTCGATCAACGCAAAGTTTCGGGCGCGATGATTGGGAGCGGCTGTGCTTGCCGAGGCCGATCCCGTTTTCGTTGTCCCCGATTGCGAAGAGCCGCCGGAGTTTCCTGATGGTGTTGAACCTTTCGATCCCGGCGGTGGCGTTTGCGGTGCAGGCGGTGTTGGTATCGTTGCCGGGGCGAACGGTTCGCAAATCTGCGTCGGGTCCATCTTTCCGCCGATGATCAACGGAGATCTGTATTCGACGGCATCCCCGTTGAAGAAGGTGTGCTCGATGCAAAATGCAGCGTCTTGGACTTCGCCATGCGCGATGTACCCGCCAATGTCTTCACCATAGACGAGAAACGAATTCCAGACAGCCTGTGCATCGGCGAGCAAAAGCTCGTTTTGAGGCAATGTAGTTGCCGTGGCCTTGAACGCAACAGACGGATAGTTGGTGTTCATCATGCCGGAGGTCTGTTCGAAGCCAAGTTCAATATGTTTGCCGTTGAACACCCACTGGAACCGCTTCGGCCGCGAAATCGGCGTCGTCCTTTGCGCGTTCGCCTTCTGCAACAAAGTCATCGCGATACCGAGATTCTTGCTATCGCGCTGCATCCCGTCCAGCGACATCGTGAAGTGCCGTGTGCGCAATCCGAGTTTGCGGCCCTGCCGAAGCTTTTTGTCTGCGTAGTCAGACACCGGCAACAATGTCAGACGCGTGGGTGATTTAGCGTTGTCGGCCAAAATCAGTCCACCACTATCCCCATGGATCGTCCATTCGGTATCCTGCTGGAACTGCTGCTGCAAGGTATCGGCATCGGCCAGATCGAGAATGAATTGTCCCTTGCCGTTCAATTCGGGAAGCGCATTGGCCAGCGTGACCGTGGCATGGGTGAAGCTGTAAGCGTCGGAAAGAAACCGGAGCTTTGTAACGGCACCGTTTTCGGCATCCTCGTTCCAGATGGCAATGCATTGCAACTGACCAGCCGATGACGGCTTGCAGGTGCCGGAAATCAGATCGACGGCGCGATATAGAGAAAACAGCGGCTTGTCAGCAAGCGGATGAGTGGTGACGGCTCTGTCACCAATCGCTTCCAGCAGATACTTCTCGATTGTTGCGTCGTTATCGCCTTCCCGGATATCGACAAGGAAAGTTTGGCCACCCTGCGAAAACAGCATCGACCGATGAAAACCATCCGGCAGGCAAACACCCGGCAAGGCTTTTTTTACAATCGGCTTGCGCTTCAATTCTTCCGATATCGTATTCAACCGAATCGAGCGAAGCTTTTCGGCCTTCGCTGTCGCCGGTCGCGCAAAGTGCTGGACGGCAAGAGTGTAACACCCCGACACGCCGCCGTTGCTGACGAGCCAATCGACAAATTGTTGATCGCCGATTGTTTCCGCCGCGAGAGCGAGAACATTGCTCATCTGACTGCGCCACGATTTGCTCCGCTCACTGGAGAAGGCCAGATCGACGAGAGCATTGTAGGGATTGGCTTTCGTTACCTTGTTACAGGCTTTTCCGTAATCGCTCAGGAAGCTTTCGAATGCCTGCGGGTCTTGGCGGAGGCTTTCACCGAATTCGAAAATCTTGTCCAACGCGACATGCAGCAGGTTTTCTGTCTTGTTCTCGTGCTGCTCGAATGCGCTGGCCGCACTTTTGATCGTGGCGAACTGTGCTTCATAATAATTTTGGTCGCGAATTGTTTGTTTTTTAACCGCTATTCCCACTGGATGCCTCACGCAATTTTATTCAACGTGGCGCAATCAGACGATGCAATCCTTAAAATTTGCAGACGATCCCAATGCGAAAATTCTTTGACGGACGACATGTTTAACAAGCCCTCAAAATATGCCATCTACACCCCTGCGATCAGTCAGGAATTTGCGAAGCTCGGATATTCGCAGCACCTCAAGCGCAGCTTTGCGTTTCTCGAAACCGACCTGAACTTTCTCGATCCGAAGAGCGGTCTGTTTCATTACCCCTATGCGCTCTACAGCGCGGGTCAGGCCGCAAAGACGGCGAACTCGGCACTCGAAGACAACATCGTCAAATTGCGCGACCGGAAGGCGACCACGGTCATCGGAGATAGCGGCGGTTTCCAGATACAGGGCAACCGGATCAAGTTCACTGGCGATCCGACATGCGAGCGTATGTTGCGCTGGCTGGAAACACACTCTGACTATTCGATGTCGCTGGACTTCCCAACCGGCGGCATCACGCCCGGAAATGTCGCCATGCACGCCGAACGGCTGATAGCCGAAGGCCACAATCTCGATACGATGTGCGCGGCCAACGGCCTGTCACTGGATTTCAATGCTTGCCTGAAACAGTCTTTGCTAAACCTCGATTATTTCGTGCACAACCGAAAGTCTGGGGCAACGGAACTGCTCAACGTCCTTCAAGGCCGCAACGAGGCGGAAAGCAAAGCATGGTATGAAGCCGTGAAGGGTTATGGCCTCGAAGGCTGGGCATTTGCAGGTGCTCACCAGAACTCCTTTTCGTTGCTGCTCAACCGCCTTCACGACATGCGCAACGATGGCCTGCTGCAAACAGCAAAGTGGATACACATATTGGGCATTTCCACGCCCTCTATCGCCTACCTGTTCAACGCGCTGCAACGCTGCGTGACCGAAATCAATCCCGATCTCCAGATCACGTTCGATACGGCAGGCCCGTTTATTTCCGCTGCAAAGTTTCAGGCGCTGGTGACCCATCGGCTGGATAAGACCGGATGGGCGTTCTCGACGGTATCAATGCCAAAAGAAGGAAGTCCCTTGGATGACCGCACTCTCAATGAGCTTGCATGGGATATTGCACAACGCCGCCCGAAGGCTAAGCGGGGCGGGAAAGCCATGCAAGACGAGCAGACCCTTTATGCTATCCCTGCTTCAACGGCGATTGGCGCGCGCGTGAAGGTCAATGAAATCTGTGTTGGGTCGGCCGGGTCGTCTGATCTCGACAATGATAGCATCATGATCCTTATGAACCACAACGCCGAAGCCTATCTGCGAGTATTCCAGCAAGTGAACAGGATTTTCGATAATTCCGCGGAATATGAGAACGATATTCCCGTGATGCTGAAAGGTCTTCGTTTCGCTATCGAGGATATTTGGGCGGCCCCAGGATCAAAGACGATACAATGGCAGTCTTTTCTCGATGCGTTGGCAGCGGCGTGATCGCCGCTGCGGTTACAAGAATGACGTTTGGTAATGGGTTCTGACGCTGATCGATACTCGACTATTTCTTTAAATTTAGCCCAACGCTCTTACAAGAAAAACTGGTATCGAATGCCTTGGTGTAATCAGTATCCGGTCTGAGCAACTTCACCTTCACGAGTTCGTCTGCCAACCATTTGTAACGTTCGGCAGTCAGGCAACCGATACCCTTATCCAGCGCATCGCCGCTATCCACGATCCCGTATTGCTTCATCTTGTCGATGGCATATTCGATCTGGCCGTCTGTCATTTCGGGGTTGGTCGCTTTGATCAGCGCGTTGGCGGCTGCGTTATCCCCGTACAGGTAGTTGTACCAGCCCTCGATTGAGGCATCGACAAACCGTTGCACGAGATCGGGATTGCTGTCGATGAGGCTCTGTTGAACCGTGATCGTGGTCGCATAGGGTTTGTAACCGCTATCCGCGAGCAGGAAAATTTTGGGTTCTGCGCCGGTCTGCTTCTGGATCTCGTATGGTTCAGCGGTGATCAGACCCTGTTGTGCGGATTGCTTGTCCGCGAGAAACGGCGCGGCGCTGAAACTGTAGGTCCTGTATTGCTCGTCGCGAAAGCCGCCGAAATTGGCCTTCATCCACTCGAAATACGCACCAAACCCGCCTTGTGTCATGAAAATCGTTTCGAGTTTGGCGAGGTCTTCGAATTTCTCAACGCCGCTGTTGGGGTGGGCCAAAATGACCTGTGCGTTCTTTTGATAAAACGCCGCGACATCAACGAGGGGAATGCCCTGCTCGATGCCAACAAGCTGTTCCTGCTGGGTGCCCAAGTAGAAATCGAGCTTGCCGGTTAGGAGAAGGGCGCGGTTCTGTGCGCCGGGGCCGCCCTGTTGGATTTCAACATCGAGGCCGTATTTGGCATAGGTGCCATCGGCAACAGCCTGATAGAAGCCGCCATGGTCCGCCTCTGCGAGCCAGTCCGTTCCGAAACGGACCTTATCGAGGGAATAGGCAGGAGAAGCGATTGTGACTGTGGAGGATACCAGCGCGGCAAAAAATACTGCCTTGCTGGCTGAGGTGTGCGCGTTCATTTAAAATTCCTGATGCGGGAAGATGTCGAAGGTAAACGCTGCGATTGTATTGGGTGGCTATTGGCCAAACGTTAAAATAGATGTCGGCAAACATCCTTGATCGCCCGACGATTTCATCGGCTAGCCTCCGCTTGAGCACCGTGTAGCTAGGCTCAGCTATTATCAATGCAAATTGCACCTTATAAAACTTCTCCGGGAACGGCTCCACGACGCAGAAAGCAAAAATTGGCGTTTGTGGGTCAAAGGCATAGAGGCTTTCGTAGAACAAAGCTTTTTTAACGGTAGGTGGCTCTATTTGGCATTGGGAGCCTAATCATCCAGCGGAATAAAAACACAACATCTGCCGACGCACACAAAAGAGATCATATGACCTATTTTAGCAAGCCTATCGACCTCGAGGCAATTCAGCGCGTAATTACAAACGCAATGCTTTGCCACGAAGGCGATGTAATTTTTAAAAAATACACCAACGGACAGCAATCATCTTCATACAAAACTTCAGCCCAAAATTGTTCTTTTCAGTTAGGACCGGCAAATACAAAACAGGTTTTTGAGAAGCTTGGCTACGATCATGATCCACGCAATCAGATAAATCATCGCTTTTACTACACGTTCAGCGTTTCCAAAAAAATGGAAGACAGCAGATGGTTAAGAGAACTTACTAAGCGCGGGCCAATTGTAACAACGGTTGACTTGGAATCTGGATTCGCCCCGAGTAGACGCTTCGTCATAGTAGAATTTCACCAGAACATGGATAATTGGCAGGCGCGCGCAATGCACTGGAAGTTGCATCAAGATGGCTCCGACGAAATTCCACGTTCGGAGCACTTCGTATGATAGAGCGTGTTTCTGCTGCGAAGTCTTGACCGCAATCGAGAAAAACTCTTCGGCGGGCACAGACTATACAAGCCGCTGGCTTCGTCGACCGGGACGGCGAACATCGGTTATCGCTCTCCGCTCAATCTCGCGGGTAAGCTGTCGCTGGAAATCTAGCAGCGCCGGGTAGTTGTCCAACCGCATTCGTCGGAGCCGCCAAGAGATGCCGCATAGCGTAGCAAGGCCGGGTTCCCGTTGGGTCGCTATAAGATGTGAATAATAACGTGGGCTGCGTCCGAGCCAGATACGCGAAAATTCTATCTGCGAACTGGTCAGCCCATCTGCACGCAATGCCTCATAGATTTCTTTGATCTTCATATGCCTATCTCCTTGTTTAAAATATTTATTTCCAAGAAGGCACGGCGCTAAAATGGTGCTGGATAAATAGCACGTTATTTCAGCAGAGGGATTTTCAATGAAGACAAAAATGGAACAGCTACGGGCAGACATGATGACGAAGGGCGTCTTCACCCGTTATGAGCGCCGTCAAATCAAAACGTTGACGAAAGCGAACGAAGCGCAACGCCAGTGTGTTGAGGCGGCGCTTCCGGCGAACCACTTGGCACGCCGCTGGATGGACACCTGTGGCGAGGTCGATCAATACGGCAACATCAATTATTGCGGTGTCCCGCTTTGTCCTCGCTGCCATATGCGGGAACGCTCAGTGCAAACGGGAAAGACTATCAAGAAGATATTCTGCAATGCTGGAAATGAGGACCTCGCTTTCGCAACTATCCTGCTGCCGCCGCAACTGGACTTTTCCGGCATGACCGATCTCGTGGAGAATGAAAAACGCCGTCTTCGCACTTTCATAGATCGTCAGCGCAAGAAGGATGCACGATGGGATGATTTCCAATTGCTGGGTTGGTGGGAAATTGATCGCATGAGCTTTGGTGATTTCGAAACCTGTGGCCGCAACACGCGATTGGCTTTGGATGCATTGGGCTTTCCGCAGATAGAAGCTCCCGACAAAACAATTTGGCGTCCGCATCTTCATGCAATTGTCCGCAAGGGCGGATTGACCACGAAAGAAATTGCTGCCGCCTTACGCAAGGAAACCCACACCGCAAAGTATCAGGTGGATATCCAGCCATTTCGCGCAGATCGCGATACCGGCGACAATATTCAGAATATCGTCCGCTATTGCCTGAAATTCCGCATCGAATGCGACTACAAGCGGCCAGACGCTCAGGATTTCATTGAGGCAGAACAAGCCGATGACACAAAGCCAACCGAACGCAATTGGTGGCCAGTCGAAGATATCCGCGCGTATGTGGACTGGTTATGTCTAGAGCGATCCGGCTTTCGATCGCTTCGCGTTGTTATCGGGCAGGCAAAAGACAAATCGGCTGGCGGTGTCCCACCTGTCACGCCTTCGAGCATTTCAATTGGTGTAGAGATTGGAGACGGTGAGAAGTCGACAAATGCAGTGCCTGACTGTTCTGGTCGTAGAAACCATATTGATGAAATGAAAGCAAATTCCGTTCTATCGGATATGAATGGGACTTTCGTTGTTGAAGACAATCGCTGTGTTTCAAGGAGTAATGCGGATATGTTAGATGTGGGAAGTGACTTAACGCATTGTGTGTATAATAATATTATACAGGATACGAACTGGACGGATATCGGCATGAAGATGCCGCAATCAACTACGAAAAAAGCAGAGCTTCTTACGGCCATAAACGCCGGCAGCAAGACATCCAGATACGCCGGAAACGTTATGAGCCTTTCCGAGCGCCTTCGCAGCATCATGGCAATGAAGCAAGCCAGCGGTGCTCCACGCGGAGATATGACGCAGCCGTAAAAAGTTTGTTCAGCGAACTTTTTCGATAGCAGCCGGAAATGAGTAGTCCTCATATATCGTGCGGCCCCGTAGCTTCGCCATCATCTGGTGCTCCCGGCACGCCTGATCGAAGACGCTGGCAACTGGCTTCGATGGTGGCAGGGTAACGAGCCGTGAGACATGGCCAGTCAGCGGCAGACCGGAAAGTTCCGGTTCCTCGACAATGCGGCGCGTCATTGCGGCGGCTTCCAGATACGCACTGATCGGCATGGTGGCCGAGAATGTTGCGTCACAGACAAGCTCGATGCCGAGCATGGGCCGCAGTGCCATAATGTCGGAAATCCATAGGGGCTGAAACACCGGTGCGCCATCCGTGAGATTGTGGAGCGCATCGACGGCATGACCGCAAACGCGGCTCCGGGTCAGCAGCATGACTGCGCTGCCATTGGAGGCATAGAAGCGAGCAACCGGCGGAAAATTCGCATTCGATCTCGCATGCCATTGAAGACGGCGCAGCAGGGTGTTTGGGAACATCTGTCGGTATCGTCCGGGCTGATCCATTTCATGCACCGTGACGGTTCTGCCTTCTGTCAGAGCAAACAGTAAAATTGCCCGCCACGACAACACCGACAGATAGTTGCGCTGGTGCATTTCTCCGTCGATGTCATATCGCAGGTTTAGCGATGTGCCTTTTCGCTTGATCTTGTAGAGGCGTTCGGACCCCACGTGTAGGTCGGTCGTGAACAGCAAGGCCAGATCGGTTTGTAACTGCGTCGGCTGGTCTTGATGATTGCTATCTGAAATGTCTCGCATCTGCTCTCCGCTCGATTTCGGCGGAAACAAACTTCCAAATGGCTCAAAGGGCGAGCTATGAGGTAGCCAGAATACCCGGTTGGACGAAAGCGCGAACAGGCTAAAAGCCCAACTGCTATGCCGTCTTGCGCCGGAATGGGTGAGACGTAATATTCCAAGCAACCGCCGCTATGCTCCAGTTGGAAGGAAGCTCATGATCCCTGAAAGTTCAGGTGCGACGCCTTTTGGCATCTTCTTGTTGGCGGACGAGTATCTTGCCGCTTCCCGGGCGTCGTTGGTGAAAACGAGGCATACGTTGACATTTGGCCCCACACGCCTGTTGGCTTACCATTCCTGCGAGCTTTTTCTAAAAGCGTATATGCGGTCACATGGAATGCTGATCGTAGATTTGCGTGCATTCCAACATGATCTTGCGGCTATGCTGGCCACTGCAACCGAAATGGGATTGCAGCCGAAGAAAGGCATGCTGAGAGCCTTCAAAATCCTTGAAGCAAGTAACGACTATGTACGGGTGCGCTATTCCCTCAAGACGGATGCCGTTCGGACCCATGCAGAAAACGCGATAGCCCTCGCGGAAAAGGCAAGGGAGAGTGTTCGTCTGGCACTTAACTTTGACGAATTTGGAAATCCCAGAGGAGAACTCTGGAACTGCCCTTTGCCAGCAGATTACCCCGTTTCACGCACAGCAATTATTTCAGCAGATGTGTGAATACGACAGACGCTGCGAACGTCAGGGCGGCCGCAATTACAACGATCAGAACAAATGCTCCGCTGGATAAACGGTCAATCCATGGCACGCGTTTGAAATCTTCGACCAGAACCTTCAGTTTTGGCCTTGGATCACCCCATTTGACACGTCGAAACCTGTAAACGTTCTTCGTCATGACGCTGACGCTACGACGAAAGCTTTAAGTCGCGTTTAATGGGTGGGGACCCTCTCGCTGTATACTTGCATCGCACTGAAGCACAGATGCGCCAAGGAATGCGGTTAAGGCCGAAAGTGCAGCATGACAGCATAAAGGCTACTCCGCGTATCCGTGACGCTCCTTGACGATGTTCCGGCATTGCCGGAACGCACGAACCCCATGGGATCATTTGATCCCATGGGGTTCGGATGCTTGCCCTGCAAAAACTGCGCTGTTTATGCGGACTTACGTAGCATCTTGCCGCGTTCGACAGCCGCCGCCGTCAGCTGCGTGTCAAGCTCGCCGTCACGCACGGCCTCGATCAACGTGTCGATGATCTTCGGCAGCGCCGAAAGCTCACCGGCCTCAATGGCGTTTTTGTCCTTGGCGAATTCGAGGGTCTTGCCCGCATAACGCAGGGCGAAAAACACCTTCCCGTTGCCGTCAGTGAACCAACCCTGACGCACGCGCTTGGGGGCTTCGACCTCGATCCGAACGCCGTCGGCATTCTTACGGCGCACGATATGCGTTGGTGTGAACGCCTGACCGGAGATCTTTGCTTCGGCAATCTGCTTCTGTTCGGTCAGTGCGGCAATCATCTTTTCCCGCGAACGCTGCACAGGGTCGACCGATGCGAGAACCGGGACTGCGGAAGTGAGCTTGAGGGCTTTGAGATGCGACATGGTGTGATCCTTTGCGAAACCGTTGAACGTGTTTCCCGGATACAGCCGTGTGCCAAAAGGGCGAGCGAAGAGTTAGAATGCGACCGTTGCGATTATTTCGGAAAGGCGGACAATCTCTGCCACAGGTAAAGGGGCTGCCTATTCCGTCTCAATCACGCGTCCCAGCTCGTGAAGATGTTCAATAATCTGATCTTTGAGATGGTCTCGCGCACCAAATCGCTTGGCTAGTTCGTTGATGCGATTTTGTGCGGTCTCGTTTTCCAGATCAACGGGATCGATGAGAACGTAGTGATTTCGACCGATTGCCCGGATGTCGCTACCCGCTTCTATCATAGCATGTACGAATATAATTGCGATCTCCTTGCTCATGACACAAGCTCACCAACATTCCCGACCATTGCAAACCCGCAAAACTTGCTGGCGGTCTCTACGAGGACCGGCGCTTGATCAGCGGAAGAGTTGCAGGATGTTTTCAGCATTTCCGTTGGCGATCTGCAAAGATTGGATTGCAAGCTGTTCCTGCGTCTGTAGCGCCTTGAGCCGGGTCGATGCTTCGTTCATGTCAGCATCGACAAGACGGCCAATGCCTTTGTCGATACTGTCCATCAATGCATTTGCAAAATCCTGCTGCATATCTACGCGGGATTTGAGGGCGCCGAGCGTTGTACCAGCATTGATCACATCAGCTGAAACCACTTCGATGTAACCGAGATAGTATTCCAGTAAGTCTGGATTGGCGACTATATCGATGTCCAGAAAGTCCTGTTCAGCCAGCGGCTCAATGCTGACGGTAATGTCTGTAAAGCCGATTGCGGTCCGACCTCCGGTTAAACGGTCAACGGCCTTATCGGAACGTACGGAGATCGTGCTGGAACTTGTTGCTTCAATGATGAGATCGGGCCACTCAGCGCTAACTATCGATTGAAGCAGCGTCACCATCTCATCGACTGTTTCAATCTTGCCGTTGGTTTTTCCGAGGAGCTCATTGACGAAGCTTCGATCGAATGTGTGCTCGGTCGCAGGCTGGCGGTTCACACTGAACTGAAAATCAATCCTCACTCCATCGCGATTGTCCCCATCAGTATAAACTTCGAAAGGAGTGAAATTAAGGAGCATTTCCGAGCCGCGTGTCCCGTAAGCAAGAAAATCGGTCAGTCCACCACCTGACCCAACAGACGAGTAATCCAAGTTTGATATTTCGACTGACGAACCGAAAAGTCCGGAATTCTCGCGAGTTTGGATGCCAATCCGATTTAAAATCGGCTGACCGTAGTCATCCACATAAGTTGTTGCTAGTGCGCCGACAGCAGCCGGTAAGACACGGCTCAATACAGCAGCATATTGCGTGTAAGTGGAAATAACCCCATTCGCTCCAGGGAGAACTGTATCAACTGTCGCTCGATCAATGATGATGTGAGTTGATTTACCAACATCATGCGGGGGGTCGACGTTCAAGGGATTGTCTGCGTCCACCGTAATATCGAAGCTGATCGTATCGCCGGGATTAAACGTCAACGGGCCTGTAAAATTAAAATCCTGTACCGCTCGGTAGCCTGGGCGAGTGTTAGTCGGGAACATGTGAATATCCCCAAGAGAGTCCATGTAGGTGTCGTGGAGCCGAATGCCGCCGAGAGTTTTCATCTTCCGAGTATCAGCTTGTAAGAGGCCCCCACCGCTTTCATTGAACAAAGCGATTTCCGACAAATGGAAGTCGGTTTTTCCGACTGAAACACCAGATTTTGAGCGAGTGAAAGATGATGTGAGCGACACTCTATTCAGGTCACTGTCGTTGATGTCGGCGACATCAGTGTTTAGCCAATTGACGCCATTGAAACTGGCTGATGTCGCGATGCTAACAACTTGATCCTTCAACTGATCAAGTTCCTTCTGAATTTTAGCTTTGTCAAGACCATCCTCGTTGGCGGCGACAAGTTTCGCTTTGAATTCTGCTAAAATGTCGGAGACGGCCGAAATACCTGCATAAGCAACATCTATCTTTGCAGCACCTAAGCCCAAAGCATCCGATACGGCAGATATTGCCATGTTATCGGAACGCATCGTTGTAGAGATAGACCAGTAGGCGGCGTTGTCTGCAGCAACCTGCACCCGCAATCCCGAACTCACCTGTCGTTGAGTGTCGGCCATATTGCTGCCGATTGTTCGCAGGGTTTGCAGGGCAGCCATTGCAGAAGTGTTCGTCAAAATACTGGTCATGTAACCGTCGAAGCCCATGCGCTGACTTGCAGGCCGCGTCAGCGGTCTGCGAAATAAGCCAGCAATGAAAGGACATTTCTACGGTTAACCACGAAGGGTGCCCGCCATAATGGCGAGACCGTGACCCTTGGGATGTTTTATTCCTTTGGGTGCAAGCGAATCGAGTGCATTCTTCATTCTTACTGCGTTAGAAATAGTTAACAAGCTCTTAACGTGGCGAGGAGGCCGGAGCCCCCGAATTCACAAACTGCGCTATAACGCTGGCCACACATTTGAACTCCAGCTTGAAGCCAGCGATGAGCTCCACGAACTTTTTCTCGATTTCGTCGGTGTTGTGAATGTCGCCGACGGCAATCGAGTTCTCCCGCAGAAAGCGTGAATAGAGACGTCCTTTTTCAGTGGCGACAACGGGGAAATGAATTCGCTCCAAGCCGGTAGTGAATGCTGCCATCTTGATTGCTTCGATTAACCGCTTGCGGACTGTATGATTTGAAACAGGGCCAACCTCGGCATTCAGTGTGAGATTGCCTGTGGTTCCGTCATTGCTTGCGCGTATTTCTACCCATGCGATTAGCGGATACCCTGCCCACCAATTTTCACAACCAGACCATGTGTCCCCAGTCTTATCGAGCTCATTCTGCCACTGTGCAGGCAGGAAGCTCAAACGGTTGTTCTCATAGTTTGAACATCTGAATTCGTACGTGCCAATCCTGACGGTTTTCCCTTGCTCGGGTTTGTTGCCGACCAGCCGAACAACTGCCGCAGCGAAGCCTGAACTGGGCGTATCCTTCTTGATGAGATCCAGTACCTTTATTTGCTCCGAAAAAAACTGATGCGCCAGATTGTGTGTTTCAGAAAGTTTTTTGACCATGCTGTTAAGCGCTGCCTCCCCTCAGTCATTCTTGCATCCGTAAGCCAAATTTGCGTTCCGGCAAGTCTTACTGCGCCGGAGCGGAAAGAAGTTCGCTCGAACGAACTTTCCGGCAGAGTAAGCGGAATGGCCGCAAGCCATCCGCCATGAGGTTCGATCTATCTGGCTCACATCCCTTGATATCTCTTGATAATTTGTTGCTCAGTGGGTCCATCCTTGATTCCACGCTTCAATTCTTCGATTCGTTTTTCGAAAAGCTTGATTTCATCATACGTCTCGTCATCCAGCAGGATCGGCTCATTAGCAAAGTCTTCCTGTCCGGGCCGGAGGAAGTCCTTAATCTGCTCGGTATTCACCTGCGCATAGTGCTTGTCGATCATCGCAAGTGATGTACGGGTGTTACGGGCAACGTGATGAACAGAGACGTTGTTGGCGAGCATCTGTGAGATGTAGAAGTGTCGGAAGGAGTAAGATGTGCGACGGACGCCTCGATTATCTTTCTCCAAGCCAGAAGCGATCAGAAGCGCATTGAGGCCCTTCTTGAATGAAAGGATGCGATTGCCTTTTTCGTCCGCGAAGACTGGATCGCCATCTTGAGGTTCGCGTCCCATATCGTTGACGAACAGGTCCCAAAGCATGCCAAGAGCCGACAGCGCACCATAAAGCGGTATGGCGTTGCCGTGTTTGCTCTTGCCGTGAACTGCCAAGCGAGCATCTTGTTGGTAAAGAGGTAGGTGCCGTGTTTCCCGGAAAAGCGAGATGTCTCCCCAGGTCAGGTTCTTTGCCTCTGTTGGTCGGAGGCCAGAATTGGCCATGAGCTCGATATAAGCGTGCAGCCGAACACGATCCGCGCGAATGCTTTCTGTCACAGCTTTTTGTGTCCAGACACGGCCATCCTTCGCCTTGACGACCTTGAATTTCGCATGATGCTCGTTAATTCGCTCAATACTTTTGGCGATAAGCTTCTCGTACTCCTCCGGTTTGAAACCGGGACGACGATTGTCGGGCTTTTTCTTCGCTTCGACAGTTGGCAACTCCAATGCCTTGCAATAACCCCATCGTGATGCCTGACGGAAAAGCTCGCGGATGATGACCATTTCTCCTTTCATGGTAGCCAAAGCAGCGACTTTGCGCGGGGCAGCGCGCGAGAAGACGCGACCGTCTTCCCGCTCGCAACGGATTTTCTCAATCTTCGATCCCGGCCCTGCTGTCCAATAGGTCTTTCGCCATTCCAGATAACGTTCGACGTCGGCGGTCGTGATGAGGTCGATTGCCTTGTCCCCGAAATAGCCGACAGGAAAACGCCGGATGATCGGAGGCCAGAAGGTTGGGTGATATTGGCTGCGTTCGTCACGCTCCGCTTCCGCGCAGACCTTTTCGATAAACTCCTCGGCCACGTCGCAGAAAGGATGCTGGACCAGCGACAGGCCTTGCTTATGCCGGTACTTTTGCTCGTGATAAATCTCGTTCGCCCGCTGTAGTGCGGCATCGTAGTCGGCAATGCCGAGCGACTTTTTGATCTGCCTGCCACCGAGCGAATAGCGCATGGACCAGTTTCGGGTGCCTTCACGCTGAAAAAGTGTAAAGGGGGCGTTTGGTGATTCTGAGGTGCGCTGCAACATAACCTGGTCTCCAATGGAGTTACTTCGGTCGGAGCACTGCGCTGGAACTGCGCTAGCTCCGAGACCGAGCCCGGAAACGCTACATTGAAATCATTGAGAAATTCCGAAGGATATGCGCTACTGAGCTAGGACTGAGCTAGCTTATTTCCAGTTCGCATGAGGACAAGGAAAGACTGATAATTCAACAAAATCAAGTATTTCAGTGGCGCACCCGGCAGGATTCGAACCTGCGACCTTTGGAATCGGAATCCAACACTCTATCCAGCTGAGCTACGGGTGCAGCGGTCACGCTTGAATCGCGTGCAGCGGTTGGTTCATACCCCAGCTTTCTTTCCGCATCAATGTCTAAAAATCAGAGATTTGCGAAACGGCACCTGTTTTTCTGCCGGGGTGAGACGCGATTTGTTGCGGGGTGCCTATGCCTTTGTGGGGGGTGGGGAAACAATGCGTCGTTTGGCGTATTGCTTTTTCTGTTGAAATCGGGTTTCCCCTATAAGTAGTATGTTATCGCCTGATCCGGCAGCTGTTTTGCCGTCATCATGAGCAGGTGGCGAGATTGGTGCAATGCCTTTCAAACACGGCGCGGCAGGTGGTGCCATACCCTCAAAATCGGCGGGTAAATAGTCATATTTTTCTCGGTCTTCAGATGGCGGCCTGGAAGTGGGATTTGGGGTTTTGCGGATTAACTGTCAAATTATTATACAATATTAGTATCATCTACATTTATTTGGGATACAGTTTTGGAACGTTGTCGGTTATGATTTCGGCAGGGTAAAGGAACGAATCAAGCGGGGGATCGGATGGCTTTGCGATTGGCACATAGCAACGGGCCGCGGGCGGAAAAGGCCGAAAGCGACGGAGTGCAGCCGGTGCATCTTACAGCGATTGACTATGGATTGTTGACGACGGCGATCGGCTATCATTTGCGACACTCGCAACTTGCCGTGGCAAACGGGTTTTCCGATGTGCTGGCAGAACGGGGATTGCGACCGGCCGATTTTTCCGTTCTCGTCATTGTCGGTGGCAATCCTGGCCTGAAACAAAGCGATGTGGCGGAAGCGCTCGGTATCCAGCGTGCCAATTTTGTCGCGATCGTTGACAGCATGGAAGAGAAGGGGCTGCTTGTCCGTCGCCGGTCGGAAGAGGACAGGCGTGTTCATTTTCTCGACATGACCGAGGAAGGCAGCCGCCTTCTCGACAGCCTTTCCGATTCATGGCGCGACCGTGAGGAAAAGCTGATCGACAGGATTGGCGGCAAGAAAGCCCGCGACCAGTTGCTGTCGCTGCTTGGGCGTCTGCGGGGCTGAACGCCGCTATCGGCGATGGGGCCGCTCTGGAGAGGCGACGACCCGAAAAGTGCGGGTCGTGCCGGTTTTTCGGCCCGCTGGGCCGTGCATGGGGATTTGCCCTTCCGGTATTTTCACGACAGCCTGATTGGTGGCGGCTCGATTTGCGTTGCAATTTTCCTGTGAAACGGCCAAGACGACCTGCATATGCCTTTGGTCACCCGATGCCGTAAGAGTTCGGTGGGCCGGAAAAGGCCGGAAACGGGAACGCCATGCTGAACATCGATACCAGCCATCCGCTTTATCGCCCTTTGTGGGTCAGGTTGCTGATCGTTGGCTTTTGCGCGGCCTGGGCTGTGATCGAATTCGTCAATCGCGAGTTTTTCTGGGGAACGATCGTCGGCGGCATCGCCGCCTATGCTGCCTATGAGCTGCTGGTGAAATTCAAACCCGTGAGCGTCAATGATGCGGCCAAGGGTGGAGCGGACAAGTCTGCGCCAGACGAACCCGCCGATAACGCGCCCGTCGACAAAAACGACGCTGGCTGACATCGGCATATGCTGCGGCAGGCGCTGCCGGCCTTGCATTCCATTTCATGATTTAGGTTTTCAGCATCCGGATCGCCTGGTCGATCAGCAGATTTGCCGCCGTCATGCGCAGGGTCGCATTGTGCCGGAACTCCGGTTTCACTCCGTCCGGGTGGTTGAGGCGGGCGAAGGCGCGGCGTTTTTCCGCAAGCGTTGCCGCGGTGTCGGTTTCATGGATCGCCAGTTCCATTGACACATCCGCGAGCGAAGTCTTTTCGAGATGGGCCGGCATGGGTTCCGGCTCTGGTTCCGGCTGGGGTTCAGGCGGTGGCGCCGGATCGGCCAGAAAGGCCAAATAGGCGTCGAGGCCGCCGTTTCCCGGTTGCGGTGCAGCAGAAGGTGAGCTGACGACAAAACCGGAGTTGAAACCGGCGATGCGGTGGTTGACCGGCGGCGGCGGTTCCGCGGCTTCTTCTTCTCTTTCCTGCTTCAGTCTTTCGACGACCGACTGGAAGACGGATTGTCCGAAAAGCATGCGGCTGTTCCCCTGCGCCGGCCCGTAAATCCGGCCTGTTTATAAGATGAAGGTGGCGTCTGGCTTTCCACGTCGTTGCGGGCCTCTCGTGACGGCCTGTCATCATGGGCCGGTCAGCTTGCGGCTTTCATCCAGGACCAGATCGTAAAGCAGCCGGGCGCTGGGCGGCAAAACGCGGCCTTTGGTGGTGATGATGCTGTAGGGCTTGACCACAAGTTCGAAATCCGTCGGCAGGATGCGGGTGCGGCCGATGTCGGCCTGCTGGCCTGTCACGAATTCGGCCATGTCCTGGGCGATCGGCGCAATCGCATTGGTGTTGCAGATCAGCGCAAGTGTCAGCAGCATGGACGGCGTGTTGATGATATTGCGCGGCATACCCACGCCATGGGTGAGGAACACGTCTTCCATCGTTCTGCGCAGCAGGGCGCCCGGCGGCTGGAAAACCCAATCGTAAGCGGAAAGATCGCCCAGCGTTACCGGCTCGCCGCCAAGCAGGGGGTGGCCTTCGCCGACCACCAGACAGGCGCGCTCGATGCCGATTTCATGGATGGAAAACAGGCCGGGGTCGAAATCGTCAGGGATGCGGCCGATGATGAAGTCGTGACGCGCGGCCAGCAATTCCCGGGCCAGCACATTGCTGCTTTCCACCTGCACGTTGATCTCGATGCCGGGATAGGTGTCCGTCGCCCGCTTGATGGCGGGAACCACAAGGCTGATGGCAGGTGCTGTGACGGCGCCGATATAGACCGAGCCGCCGCTGCCGGATTTCATCTGGTTAAGCTCGCGGCTCGCCTCGCGCAGTTCCAGCAAGATGGTGCGCGCCCGCCGCGCCAGCGCCTCGCCGAATTTCGTCAGCACCACGCCGCGCGAGGCCCGTTGACAGAGCGGGCTTTTGACGATGGCTTCCATTTCGGAAAGCATGCGCGAGGCCGCCGGCTGTGTTATGTTCATGGCGGCTGCCGCGGCGCTGACCTGCCCGTGCTCCTCGATCATGACCAGCATGCGCAGATGGCTCATCTTCAATCCGGCGCGCAGAAGCGGGTTGTCTTCAAAGACGAAAAGCGCGTCTGTTGTTTGCGTCTGCTCATACACTTTCTGGTTGCTCATTCGCCGTTTTATACCCCTCATCGGTTATTGTATCGATTTAATATAGCATAATTGATATAGGTAAGCCGATATATTCTATTTGACAGTTATATGGATTCAGAACAGTTTGCGGGATGCCGGGGAGGAGCGGCATCTGTTCCATTTCGCAGCTGCGAGATCGGGACGGGCCGAACGCGGCTCCTTCCTCTGACGGCATGAATTTCATGGTGCGCCGCAGCAAGCGGGCACCAGAGAAGGGTTCAAGGGAGAGAGTTAATGAAGTCCATTATTTCGCTGATGGCGGCTTGTGCCATCGGTGCTGCTTCCTTCGCAGCACCGGCTTTCGCACAGGACAAGGGTTCCGTCGGCATTGCCATGCCGACCAAGTCTTCCGCTCGCTGGATCGATGACGGCAACAACATCGTCAAGCAGCTGCAGGAAGCCGGTTACACGACCGACCTGCAATATGCCGACGACGACATTCCGAACCAGCTGTCCCAGATCGAAAACATGGTCACCAAGGGCGTGAAAGTCCTCGTGATCGCCTCGATCGACGGCACCACGCTGTCGGACGTTCTGAAGCAGGCTGGCGAGCAGGGCATCAAGGTCATCGCTTATGACCGCCTCATCCGCAACAGCGGCGACGTCAGCTACTACGCCACCTTCGACAACTTCCAGGTTGGCGTTCTGCAGGCGACTTCGATCACCGACAAGCTTGGCCTGAAGGACGGCAAGGGTCCGTTCAACATCGAGCTGTTCGGCGGTTCTCCTGACGATAACAACGCCTTCTTCTTCTATGATGGCGCAATGTCGGTTCTGAAGCCTTACATCGACAGCGGCAAGCTGGTCGTAAAGTCCGGCCAGATGGGCATGGACAAGGTCGGTACGCTGCGTTGGGATCCGGCAACGGCCCAGGCCCGTATGGATAACCTGCTGTCGGCTTATTACACCGACGCCAAGGTTGACGCCGTTCTGTCGCCTTACGACGGTCTGTCCATCGGCATCATCTCCTCGCTGAAGGGCGTTGGTTATGGTTCGAAGGACCAGCCGCTGCCGGTCGTTTCCGGTCAGGACGCTGAAGTCCCGTCGGTCAAGTCGATCATTGCCGGCGAACAGTATTCCACCATCTTCAAGGACACCCGCGAACTCGCCAAGGTGACCGTGAACATGGTCAACGCTGTTCTGCAGGGCAAGGAGCCTGAGGTAAACGACACCAAGACCTATGAAAATGGCGTCAAGGTCGTTCCGTCCTACCTGCTGAAGCCCGTTGCAGTAACCAAGGAGAACTACAAGCAGGTTCTCGTCGATGGCGGTTACTACAAGGAAGACCAGCTGAAATAAGCTCGACACACATGCGGGGATGACTTGGCGTCATCCCCGTTTTTCCATAAAAATAAAAACGCCGGAATTAATCGGGCGCTGGATTGCGATATGGCCAATACCATTCTCGAAATGCGGAACATCACCAAGACGTTTCCGGGCGTGAAAGCGCTTGAGAACGTCAACCTCAAGGTTAAAGAGGGTGAGATCCACGCACTCGTCGGTGAGAACGGCGCGGGGAAGTCGACCTTGATGAAGGTCCTTTCCGGTGTTTACCCCGCCGGCACCTATGAGGGCGAAATCCACTATGAAGGCGCAGTGCGGAATTTTCGCGCCATCAATGATAGCGAAGATATTGGTATCATCATCATTCACCAGGAACTGGCGCTGGTGCCGCTCCTGTCGATTGCGGAAAACATCTTCCTTGGCAACGAGGTCGCCTCGAACGGCGTCATCAGCTGGCAGCAGACCTTCAACCGGACCCGCGAACTCTTAAAGAAAGTGGGCCTGAAGGAATCGCCGGAGACGCTGATCACCGATATCGGTGTGGGCAAGCAGCAGCTGGTCGAAATCGCCAAGGCGCTGTCGAAGAGCGTGAAGCTGCTCATCCTCGACGAGCCGACCGCCTCGCTGAACGAAAGCGATTCCGAGGCGCTGCTCAACCTTTTGATCGAATTCCGCAAGCAGGGCATGACCTCGATCATCATCACCCACAAGCTCAACGAAGTGCGCAAGGTGGCCGACCAGATCACCGTTTTGCGCGACGGCATGACGGTGAAGACGCTCGACTGTCATCAGGAAGAAATCAGCGAGGATGTCATCATCCGCAACATGGTGGGACGCGATCTGGAAGATCGTTATCCGCCGCGCGACGTGCCGATCGGCGAGACCATTCTCGAAGTCAAGAACTGGAACGCCTATCACCAGCAGCACCGCGACAGGAAGGTTCTGCACGATATCAACGTCACCGTGCGCAAGGGCGAAGTCGTCGGCATTGCCGGGCTGATGGGGGCAGGGCGCACCGAATTCGCGATGAGCGTGTTCGGCAAGTCCTACGGCCACAAGATCAGCGGCGAAGTGCTGATCCATGGCAAACCCGTGGATGTGAGCACCGTGCGCCGCGCCATCGATGCCGGTCTTGCCTATGTGACGGAAGACCGCAAACATCTCGGCCTCGTGCTCAACGATAATATCCTGCACAACACCACGCTTGCCAACCTGGCCGGCGTGTCGAGTGCCAGCATCATCGACGACATCAAGGAAATGAAGGTGGCGAGCGATTTCCGCACGCGCCTGCGTATCCGGTCCTCGGGCATCTTTCAGGAAACGGTCAATCTTTCGGGTGGCAACCAGCAGAAGGTGGTGCTGTCCAAGTGGCTGTTCTCCAATCCTGATGTGCTGATCCTCGACGAGCCGACACGCGGCATCGATGTCGGCGCGAAATATGAAATCTACACCATCATCAACCAGCTCGCTGCCGACGGCAAAGGCGTTCTGATGATATCATCGGAAATGCCCGAACTGCTCGGCAATTGCGACCGCATCTACGTCATGAACGAAGGCCGCATCGTCGCTGAATTGCCGAAGGGAGAGGCGAGCCAGGAAAGCATCATGCGCGCTATCATGCGCTCAGGGGAGAAGAACTCATGAGTTCGGCAAACACAACAAGCGAAGAAAGTAACGTCATCTCGATCTCATCCTATATTCGCTCGAATATCCGCGAATATGGCATGCTGATCGCGCTCGTCGCCATCATGGTTTTCTTCCAGTTCTACACCGGCGGCATTCTGTTCCGCCCTGTGAACCTGACCAACCTTATCCTGCAGAACTCGTTCATCGTCATCATGGCGCTGGGCATGCTGCTCGTCATCGTCGCCGGGCACATCGACCTTTCGGTCGGCTCCATCGTTGCCTTCGTCGGCGCGATCGCGGCCATATTGACCGTGCAATGGGGCATGAACCCGTTCCTGGCGGCGCTGATTTGTCTCGTCATCGGCGGTATCATCGGTGCTGCCCAGGGTTACTGGATCGCCTATCACCGTATTCCGTCCTTCATCGTCACCTTGGCGGGGATGCTGGTGTTTCGTGGCCTGACGCTGTTCGTGCTCGGCGGCAAGAACATCGGTCCTTTCCCGACCGATTTCCAGATCATCAGCACCGGCTTCCTGCCTGATATCGGTGGTATCGAAGGTCTCAACACCACTTCGATGATCCTGACCCTGCTGATCACGGTGGCGTTGTTTTATCTGGCATGGCGTCGCCGCGTGGTGAACGTGAAGCATGGCATCGACGTTGAGCCTTTCGGTTTCTTCATCGTGCAGAATCTGCTGATCTCAGGTGCTATCCTGTTCCTGGGTTACCAGCTTTCCACCTATCGCGGCCTGCCGAACGTGCTGATCGTGATGCTGGTGCTGATTGCGCTTTACAGCTTCGTGACGCGCCGCACCACCATCGGTCGCCGTGTCTACGCCATGGGCGGCAATGAGAAGGCGACCAAGCTTTCCGGTATCAACACCGAACGCTTGAGCTTCCTCACCTTCGTCAACATGGGCGTGCTGGCCGGTCTTGCCGGCATGATCATCGCGACCCGCCTCAATTCGGCAACGCCGAAGGCCGGTGTGGGCTTCGAACTTGATGTGATCGCAGCCTGCTTCATCGGCGGCGCTTCCGCATCGGGCGGCGTTGGCAAGATCACCGGCGCGGTCATTGGTGCTTTCATCATGGGCGTCATGAACAACGGCATGTCGATCGTCGGTCTCGGCATCGATTTCCAGCAGATGGTCAAGGGCCTCGTGCTGCTCGCCGCCGTGTTCTTCGACGTCTACAACAAGAACAAGGGCTGATCGGCCCACCCAAATCGCAAATCAAAAAAGTGGCCGGTTTCCGGCCACTTTCATAAGGTGCAGGCGCAAGGCGCCGACGAAGATAAGGCGCGTTGCGCCGCAGGAAGGAAATCCCGTGCTCATTTCACAGATCAAAGATGCCAGTGGCAAAATCATTGTAGCGGTTCGCGAAGACGGCGGACAGGCGCAGGTCGTCAAGGGTGCCGGTTCGGTCTACGCGCTTGCCATGGAAGCCGCCAATAGCGGCAAGAGCCTTGCCGATGTCCTTTCCGCCCATGGTCTCGGCGATGCCGTCGACCTCGAAGCGGCCTATGCCGAAGGCCGTTTCCTGCCGCCGATCACCCATCCCGATCCGGCGCATCTGCATCTGACCGGCACGGGGCTTACCCATCTCGGTTCGGCCGCAACCCGCGACAGCATGCACAAGAAGACCACGGAAGCGGCGGAAGAAAGCCTGACGGATTCCATGAAGATGTTCCGCATGGGTCTCGAAAACGGCAAGCCCAAGGCTGGCGAAAAGGGTGTGCAGCCCGAGTGGTTCTACAAGGGCAACGGCCATGTGGCGGCAGCACCGGGTGCAGCGCTCACCTCGCCATCCTTTGCGCTGGATGGCGGCGAAGAGCCGGAAATGGCCGGCATCTACGTCATTTCGGACAAGGGCGAACCCGTGCGCATCGGCTTTGCCGTCTCCAACGAATTTTCCGATCACGTCACCGAGCGGGTCAACTATCTCTATCTCGCCCATTCCAAGCTGCGCCCGGCAAGCTTCGGCCCGGAAATCCGCGTCGGTGCCGCACCTTCGGATATTCGCGGCACCTCGCGTATCCGCCGCGGCGACAAGGTCATCTTCGAAAAGCCGTTCGTCTCGGGTGAAGACAACATGTCCCACACCTTCGCGAACCTCGAATACCACCACTTCAAATACGGCCTGTTCCGTGCGCCCGGCGATGTGCATGTGCACATGTTCGGCACGGCAACCCTTTCCTTCGCAGATGGCATCAAGCCGGAGGCCGGCGACGTCTTCGAGATCGAGGCAGCCGGTTTCGGCCTGCCGCTGAAGAACCCGCTGGCCGTGGACGCGGAAGAAGAGATCGCCGTTCGGCAGATCTGATCTGCGGGCTGATTTTGAGAATGCCAAGGGGGGTGGGGTCATCACATGGTAATCCCACCCTTCGACGTCATCCTCGGGCTTGACCCGAGGATCTGCAACAGACTGACCTACGAGGCGTGGTTAGATCCTCGGGTCAAGCCCGAGGATGACGCTAGAGGTTAGGCCTTATGTCCAATTGTCCCTTTGCGTGCGGGCAATGTTCAAGCGGATTGCTTCTCAACCGTCGTCGTCTGTCAGATGCGAAACATCCGCCAGTGAAACGACGGCGCGATTTTGCCAATAGTCGTCTTCCTTCAAATGCGTGATGCTGCCAGACCGTGCCGGAAAACTGACATGGCCGACGCTTTCGATCGGCATCTTGATCCATGCCGCGATGACGAAAGTCAGAGCAAAGCCATGGGTAACGATGACCTGCGCGGGGCAGGGGCGTGATATAATGGTGTTCACAGAGCGGTACACCCTTTCGGCCACTTCACGTCTCGTTTCACCATCAGCAATTCCGCCGCGATGATCCATACGGTTATGATGAGGGGCGGGGATCTGGCGGGCGTCGAGCCACTCCTGCGGCATACCGCCGGCTGAACCGTAGCTTATTTCCCGCAGGTCATCTGTGCTTTCAAAAGGGTGCTTGAGGTGTTCAGCGATGATTGCAGCTGTCTGGGAGGCTCGGAGGAGATCGGAGCTGAAGATTTCAACTGGGGCGTTGCCGATCATCGCTGTAAGCTTGGCGGCTGTCGCCTCCGCATCGGCCCTGCCCTTGGGTGTCAGCTCGGTATCATACCAGCCTCCGACTTTGTTCTCGACATGGTGCACGGATTGAGTGTGCGTGACGACAAAGATGTTCTTCATAGCATTTTTCCCAGTATTTTCAGGCTTGCTCAATCCCCCACAGCTTGCCTTCGCCGACCTCCACTGAATTACCCGCGGGATCGCGGACATAGACGGAATAGCTGTCATTCGGCCAGCGATGGTAATGTTCGACGGGAATTCCAAGCGCTTCGAACCGGTCCTTCCAGCCATCCACTTCCGATTTATTCTTTGCATAAAAGCAGAAGTGGCCCTGGCCCACCGCCCCATGGCGCGGGATCTGATTATCGGGGTCTGCCCGGCGGGATTGCTGCGGATCGAAGATCAGCAGCATTTGCTGGCCGCATCTGAAGAAAACGAATTGGCCGGGCAGTCTGCGCACCACCTCCAGCCCGAACACATCGCGGTAAAAGGTCTCGGCGGCGTCGAGATCATCCACGTAGATTGCGGTTTCCATGACGGCTGTTGGCGGGTGCATGTTTCCTCCGGTATCTACTGTTGTCCGACACTGGAAGTGGCGGGACGCTTATGTTTTGGTGCTGAAGGTCAGCACGGTCAGATCGTGTTTGCCGACGCCGCGTTCCAGAACCGTCCAGCCGCAATTGATGTAATAGGCTTCGAGATCGCTCTGGCAGCAGAGATAGCTGGTATGATGGCCGAGTTCGGCGGCCCTTTGCGTGGCGGCCTGCATCAGGGCCTGGGCCACACCTGAGCGCCGTCGGTCTTCTTCCACCCAGAGAGCGGCAACCCACGGCAGATATTGCGGCCGCTCCTCCAGATCGCAATGGATAAGGAATGCGGAGCCGACGTAAGCCTCACCGTCATGGGCAACGAAACCGGTGGGCAGTGCATGGGGGTTGGTCATGTCCTTCAGGTGTTCGGCGACGTCGCCGACCTGAAGGCCGCTATCCTGCCACCATGCCGTCCAGACGCGCTGCGCGATGACGGGGCCGTGGGACTGGCAGTCGCGATAGTCGGAAATAGTGTACAAGGCCGTCTCCCGGTCGGCTTCCTTCCCGCGGGCTGAAGCCGGATCATGCTTTCAAATCAATGCGGCGATTTAAACGGTCGGGAGACGCTTTCGCAACCGGCAAGTTCCGGAAATGGATCAGGACTTCGTTGCCGTGACATGCAGCCAGTCGGTCGGCATCTTGTCGTAACCGCTGCCGTGGCGGGATGTGATCTCGATGATCGTCCAGTCAAATTGTCCGTAGACATTTTCGAGCCAGGCTCTGGAAGGATAGTTGTAATAACGGCCAAACGTGTCGCGGCCTTCCGCCTCTCCGGCCTTGAAACTGGCGTAAAACACACCGCCCGTTTTCAGTGCCCCGTGAATACGGCCGATAATGCCGGCAAGTGCTGCGCGTGGCACATGCAGCAGGCAGGCATTGGCCCAGACACCGTCATAACGTTCTTTGTCGTCAATATCCTCGAACAGCAACGTCGCGACGGGAATTCCAAGCCGGGCTTGCGCCGCTTTGGCGATCTCGGGTGTTCCATCGGTGGGGTGAACGTTGAAACCGGCAGCCAGCATAAATTCGCTGTCCTGCCCACCGCCGCATCCGAGTTCGAGAATGCTTGCACCCTCCGGCAGCTGCGCCAGAAATGTCTCCAGATGCGGACGATCCGCCGCCTGTCCGCGCGAGGTGTATGCCGCGGCGTTACCCGTATAGAAGCCGATCGTTTCGTCGTCCTTGCCGGTCATGGTCTCAGCTTTGCGACTGGCTCTGGCTCTGCGACTGCTGCACGGTGACAGTCACATTCAGCGTCTCACCGGCGGGGCCGATGCGCATGCCTGATATCGGCGCGCAGTCGCGGTAGCACAGGCCCGACGCGATGCGGACATAACGGTCATCGGGGCAGATATTGTTGGCGGCGTCGAAGCCGACCCAGCCAAGCCCCTGAAGATGCACCTCGGCCCAGGCGTGGGTGGCCGTCTGTTCCTCCACCTCTTCCATCATCAGATAACCGGAAACATAACGGGCCGGCAGGCCCATCAGCCGGGCGGCGGAAATCAGGATATGAGCATGGTCCTGGCAGACGCCCTTGCCAGCTTCCAGCGCCGCTTCCGCCGTGGTTTCAATGTCGGTCGAACCCGGAACATAGTCCACCTTGCGGTGAATATTCTCCATGAGGTCGTGCAGGCGTGAGAGTTCGGTATCGCCCGTGCTGACTTTTACCAGTTCACGCACCAGCTTTCCCGGCTTGGTGCGCGGCGTCTCGCGCTGGAAGAGCCAGAGCGGCGCATTGCCGACATGGTGCCCGAACACGCCGGCTTTGTCTTCGGTGGTGACGAGACCGCTTGCCACAACCTTGACCTTGCGTTGCGGCCCCTCCGTTTCCACCAGCGCAACCCGGTTGCCGAAATGGTCGTCATAGGTCACTTCGACGGTGGCGCCATCGACCGAGACGTCCCAGTTCTCCACCGTCTGGCAGGGGCCGGTCTGCGGTGTCAGGCGCAGCCGCTGCAACGCATAGGGCATCGGCTCGTCATAGACATATTCCGTCGTATGGGTGATTTTCAGACGCATAAGCTGTCCCCGTCCACGCGCTTATTGATAAAAGCGGTAGCCTTCCATGATTTCCTGTCCCAGCTGCCCGTTCCGGTTGATAAATCTCTCCAGAAACTCGTGCAGACCTTCATCCATGACGCGGTTGATCGTCGTCTTGCGCAGGCTGTCGCGAATGCTCTCGGCCGTCTCATGCGCCTTGTGCCTTTCGCCGTAGTCTTCTGCTATATAATTGAGGTTGCTGGCGATCTTCTCGTAACAATAGGCGAGCGAACGCGGCATGCGGCCATTGAGAATGAGGAAGTCAGCAATATTGGCCGGCTTGTATTCCGCATCATAGACCCAGCCATAGGAACGGTGCGCCGAGACCGAGCGCAGAATGGATTCCCATTGTGCATTGTCGAGCGAGGAGCCGACATGCGCCACAGCCGGCAGCAGCACGTAATATTTGACATCGAGAATGCGGGCGGTGTTGTCTGCGCGTTCGATGAAGGTGCCGATGCGGGAGAAATTGTAGAGATCGTTGCGCAGCATAGATCCATGGAAAGCGCCGCGCACCAGACCGGCGCGGTGTTTTATGCCGTCGATGGTCTGCGGCATGTCCGCCGGCTTTACCCTGCGCTCGAGACTGGTCTTCAGCTCGATCCAGAATTCGTTGGTCGCTTCCCAGGTCTCGCGCGTCAGCGCGGTGCGCACCATGCGGGCATTGTTGCGGCCCGCCTCGATGCAGGAGAGGACGCTGGAAGGGTTGGCTTTATCCCGCAGGAGATAATCGATCGCATCCGCCGTCGTTACCTTGTCGTGCGTTTCGAGAAAGGCCTCGTGCACGCCGGCGCTTTGCAAGACGCCGTCCCAGTCCTCATCGCCGCTGCCTGAGCGCGTCAGTGAAACGCGCAGGCCCGCATCGATAAGCCGGGCGATGTTTTCAGCGCGCTCGATGTACCGGAACATCCAGTAGAGCCCGTTTGCCGTTCTGCCCAGCATGGCTTAGTCCTCCAGTACCCATGTATCCTTGGTGCCGCCGCCCTGGCTGGAATTGACCACCAGCGAGCCCTGCTTAAGCGCGACGCGGGTCAGGCCGCCGGGAATGATCTTCACCTTGTCCGACACCAGCACATAGGGGCGCAGATCGACATGGCGCGGCGCGATGCCGTTCTTCACCATGATCGGCACGGTGGAAAGCGACAGCGTCGGCTGCGCTATGTAATTGGAGGGGCGGGCTCTCAGCTTTTCGGCAAACAGCGCCCGTTCCTTTTTCGTTGCCGTGGGGCCGACCAGCATGCCGTACCCCCCCGAACCGTGGACCTCCTTGACGACCAGTTCGGCAAGATTGTCGAGCACGTATTTCAGGCTGTCTGGCTCCGAACAGCGCCATGTCGGCACGTTTTCCAGGAGCGGCTTGCGGCCGGTATAAAATTCGACGATCTCAGGCATGTAGGAATAAACGGCCTTGTCATCGGAAATGCCCGTGCCGGGCGCATTGGCGATGGTGATGTTGCCGGCGCGGTAGACATCCATGATGCCGGGCACGCCGAGTGCGGAATCTGGCCGGAAGGTCAGCGGATCGAGGTAGTCGTCATCGACGCGGCGATAAAGCACATCAATCGCTTCATAACCGCGGGTGGTGCGCATCTTGACCTTGCCGTCCATGACACGCAGGTCGGAGCCTTCCACCAGTTCCACGCCCATCATGTCGGCGAGGAAGGAATGTTCGTAATAGGCGGAATTATAGATGCCGGGGGTGAGCACCGCTACACGCGGCTTGCCAGTGCAGCCGGGCGGGGCGAGCGAGGCGAGCGATTGCCGTAGCAGATAGGGATAATCTTCCACCCGCCGCACGCGGTTTTCGTGGAAAAGTTCCGGGAACATCTGCATCATCGTCTCGCGGTTCTCCAGCATGTAGCTGACACCGGAGGGCGTGCGGGCATTGTCTTCCAGAACATAAAACTGGTCTTCACCGGTGCGGACGATGTCAGTGCCGACAATGTGGGTATAGACGCCGCCGGGCGGCGTAAAACCGATCATTTCCGGCAAAAAGGCTTCGTTTTTCTCGATGATTTCGCGGGGGATGCGGCCGGCGCGGATGATTTCCTGCTTGTGGTAGATATCGTCGAGGAAAGCATTGAGGGCGAGAACACGCTGTTCGATGCCCTGGGCCAGTTTGCGCCACTCCCGTCCGGAGATGATGCGCGGGATGATATCGAAGGGGATCAGTTTTTCTGAACTGTCGGCATGGCCGTAGACTGCGAAAGTAATGCCGGTTTTTCGAAAGATGTTTTCCGCGTCTTTTGATTTCTGGATCAGGTGCGACCTGTCCTGTCGGCTGTACCACTCGTTATAGTTTTCATATGGGCTTCGCGGAGTGTTGTCCGCATTTATCATTTCGTCAAATGCCAACTTCGATGTCCCCTTTTTTACCATATGAATACAAGGCCAAATGCAATGCAAGAACTATGCGGACCTCCTCATGAAGATTTTTTGTCGCCCTAGAGTTTTAAAAAAGAAGCGTTTTTTCGGTTTCAGCCTATAAATGCGGCATCGTCAAAATGGTTGCGCGGCGCGGCAGGGCGGAAGGGCATGATGGTGCTGTGCGCGCTGTGGGCGAACGCACAAAATTTGTTCGTTCGTTTTCGGTTGATGGATCGCAGATACCGCATCAGAAAAACTGAAAGATGTGATCACGAAAACGCCTTTGACCTTTGGCGGGGATGGCGATACCGCCTTGGCAAAGGGTCCGGGTGCCGCCGCAGGCCAGATGACACGCCGGCCTGCTCTTTCGCCGGTGTGCCTTGGCCGAAATATCAATTCGCTGCATGACCTTGCGTCCCCGGCAATGTCCGAGAGGCGGGATCATGCCGCACAGGGGATGTTCCCATGTCGCTTGACCGCCTGGCTCCGGCCATTTTCGTGTTTCTCTGGTCGACCGGCTGGGTCACTGCCAAATATGCGGTCTATTATACCGGGCCGTTGACCTTCCTCTGTCTGCGGTATCTGCTGGCCGGCCTGATATTGTGGGCGATCTGCCGGCTGTCCGCCATTTCCTGGCCGAAGAAGCGCGCCGACGTCCTGCGGGCGATCCTGTCCGGCGTGTTCCTGCACGGCATTTATCTCGGCATGATCTGGTGGGCCATCGGGCAGGGCGTGCCGGCGGCGATTGGCGGCATTATTGCCGGCCTGCAGCCGTTGATGACGGCGGTGGCCGCCCGTTTCATGATTGGCGAGAGAATCTCACCCATACAGCGTGCCGGGTTGCTGCTCGGTTTTGCCGGCATTGCCATCGCCGTGCTGCCGAAGGTTATGGCCACAGGTGCACTGGGCATGTCCGTGCCGCTTTATGCCGTGGCGGTGAATGTGCTGGGCATGGTCTCGGTGACCTATGGTACGCTCTATCAGAAGAAATATGTCCATGGCGGAAACATCATGGCGGTGGCGACGCTGCAATATGTCGGCGCGCTGCTGGTCACCGTTCCCTTTGCGCTTTTGCTGGAAGACGGGCATGTGGACTGGAGCCTTGGGCTTGCTGCCACGCTTGGCTGGTCGGTGGGGGCGATTTCCATCGGCGCGGTGGCGCTGCTTCTGTATCTGATCCGGCGCGGTCAGGTCTCGCGCGCGGCCTCGCTGATCTATCTCGTGCCGCCACTTGCCGCCGTGGAAGCTGCGCTGCTTTTCGGGGAAACGCTGACGCCAGCCATGATTGCCGGCACGGTTCTGGCGGTCACGGGGGTCTATCTCGCCAACCGCCGGCCTGCCGCGTCGGTTGCGGCGGGTTAATTACTGCAACCTCATATTAGGGGTTTGTTAACCATAAAATTATACCTCTCGTTAATCACATGATTTGGCGGGGGTTACATGTCTATTTCACGTCGTGGGGTTCTGTTCGGATTGCCACTGTTTCTGGCGGGCTGCGCGAATACCGGCATCGGCCAGCAAAGGCTTAATTATGCGGCGAAGCCGGAAGAGAAATTCCCGCTTCCCGCCATGCATCTCGACAAGGTCAAGCCGGAACTTCGCCGGCAGGAGGTCACCTACGACACCAGCCATCCGACTGGCACGGTGGTGGTGGATACGCCGGCACGGCGGCTCTATTACGTCATGGGCGATGGTCGCGCCATGCGTTACGGCGTCGGTGTCGGCCGGCAGGGTCTTGCGCTGAAGGGCGACGCCTATATCGGCCGCAAATCCGAGTGGCCTTCCTGGACGCCGACCGCAAACATGATGCGTCGCGATCCACGTAACCTGAAGTTTGCCGGTGGCATGGCGGGCGGCCCGAACAATCCGCTCGGCGCACGCGCGCTTTATCTCTATCGCGGCGGCAACGATACCATGTTCCGCCTGCACGGCACCAACCAGCCGCAATCCATCGGCCACGCCATGTCGAGCGGTTGCATCCGCATGCTCAACCACGATATCATCGATCTTTACAGCCGCGTGCCTGTCGGCTCCAAGGTGGTTGTGCTGCAGGCGTGATGGAGAGGCGGATTTTTCCGCCTTTGCCTCGTCGAAAAATGCCTGTACCCTTGAGTTGATTTTTTCAGAAGATGACCAATTTTATGCTGGAAAATCAACCATGTGTAGAATGCCTCCCTTTCCGTATTTAAGGGAGTTCTGCAATATCGGAAACGTGATTTCCGGTGTTCGAGACGTGTATCCATAAAGGAGAAAATGCACTGTATCGAGCGCGGCACCACTTCAACGGGGACACATGAACATGGCAACTTTCGATAATCTTTCTCGCTATCGGCCTTATGCTCTGGCGGCACTGCGCATCATCGCAGCGCTGCTTTTCATCGAACACGGAACGCAGAAGCTGTTCGGCTTTCCAGCATCGCAGATGGAAGGCTCGCTGCCGACCCTGATGCTGGTGGCGGCGCTTCTGGAACTCGTCGGCGGCATTCTCGTGCTGATCGGCCTGTTCACGCGACCGGTCGCCTTCATCCTTTCCGGCCAGATGGCCGTCGCCTATTTCATGGCGCATGCGCCAAGCAGCTTTTTCCCGGCCTTGAACGGCGGCGATGCGGCTATCCTGTTCTGCTTCGTATTCCTTTATTTCGTCTTTGCCGGTCCGGGAGCTTTCTCGGTGGATGAGCGCCGGGCCTGATCTGCCCGACCGATCATCATGGATCCTTTTGCCGAAGCCCCGCATGGTCATGCCGTGCGGGGCTTCGTGTGATAAAAAGGGGGGGAAACTTCGGCCACGGCCGAAGCACCGATGCTTGTTTCCGGGCTACGAAGGGTTCATCCTGAACGCAGTTGGAAAGTCGATCCGTGAACACTCAAAGTCCCATTGCCCGTGAATTGCTGCTGCTCGCGCTCCTGTCCACGCTGTGGGCGGCTTCTTATACGTTCATCAAGATCGGCGTGGAGACGATACCGCCCATCACCTTCATCGCATGGCGAACCCTGATCGCCGGTCTGCTTCTTCTGGTCGTGATCCGGCTGCGCGGGCTGCGATTGCCGAAGGATTTGGCGACCTGGCGACTGTTCTTCATTCAGGCCTGTATCAACAGCGTGTTGCCTTTCACGCTGATCGCCTGGGCGGAGCAGAGCATCGATGCCGGTCTTGCGGTCATTCTCAATGCAACAACGCCGATCTTTACCTTTCTTCTCACCGCGCTGGTTATCAGGCACGAGGCGGTCAGCGGGCGCAAGCTGTTCGGCACCACTGCCGGCATGACGGGTGTGTGCCTCATCATCGGCATGGAGGCGCTGAGTGGTGCGGGCGAGGCGATATGGAGCCAGCTTGCCGTGCTGACAGCGGCGTTTTCTTATGCCTGTGCGGCGATATTCGGCAAGAACTTCAAGGGGCTCGATCCGATCATGCCGGCGGCTGGCTCGCTTATCTGCGGGGCCGTCCTGCTGCTGCCCGTCAGCCTGATCGTTGACCGGCCGTGGACATTGTCGCCTTCGGCCGCTTCGCTCACTTCGCTTGTGTGCCTGAGCGTTTTTTCAACCGCGCTCGCCTTCATGATCTATTTCCGGCTGATGCAGACGCTCGGTTCGGTCGGCACCACCTCCCAGGCTTATCTCCGGGTTCCGGTCGGCGTGGCGATCGGCATGGCATTTCTGGGAGAGGTGCCGACACCTGCCATGTGGGTCGGTCTTGTCTGTGTGATCGCCGGCGTGCTGGCCATGACCTTGCCATCCCGGCGCCGGCCGGTTGTGCAGCGTGGGTGACGGCAAAGAAAAACCCCGCAGGCCGGTGGCTTGCGGGGTGTGATCTGAAGGCGTCTCGGAAGAGGACAACCGTATAATAGACCGAGCGGGTGCCGCTTGTTTCTTCTCCCCGAGGGGGAGAAGGTCGCGGCAGCGGGATGAGGGCGCGCCTCTGCCGGATTTCGGAGGGCTTACCCCCTCATCCGACCCTTCGGGCCACCTTCTCCCCGGCGGGGAGAAG
>CAACWB010000103.1_pt1 | contig 33636 bp, 34 predicted proteins | sample 2275501 | NCBI WGS metagenome assembly CAACWB01 (sample SAMEA5312444, study PRJEB27640) | indoor metagenome | biome: indoor environment; feature: controlled; material: polymer antistatic dissipative epoxy resin | place: Italy | collected 2014-05-27 | reverse complement strand
GCGCCGGTGGCAAGAGACGGCCGCCCTCTCCGCTTATTCGCCGCCCGCGCCGGGGGACAGCGCGCAACAGCCGGACAGAGGCGATTTTGGGCAAAAAACGGCAAGCCGCACCACATGCGCCTCCCATCGCCTTTCCGACCCATCTGGCCCGGCACATCGCGTGCGGGCAGGCGCGTAAAACAGGCAATATTTATGCGGCTACATTGACATTATATATAGCCTGCCCCGCAGCCCAAGTTGCCGGATTGCCGGCCCCTGCTCCAAACCGGCGATTCAGGGCTTCCGCACCCTGCCCCGCCCCTTATCCGTTCATCTCACACGCCTTCGCACTGCCGAACCCCCGGGCGACCACCAAAAGCACACAAATTGGTCACAAATTATGCATGAATCGCCGCAATCAGCCTGATTTACCGGCTTGCATTGCATTGCGCGCATAGGTGACATCTTGCTTTGTCTGTTTTTGTTTTGATTAAACCGATTATATTCGTGGTCATACAGAGATCGAGTTCAGCCCCGGACCAAAGCCTCCCAAGACTGGCCGCAGAGACTGAACAGCACGAAGAGGAAGATGAAAATGAACATTGCACGCTCGCTCACCAACTGGCGCAAGTATCGTCAGACCGTAACCGAACTCGGCCGCATGACCGACCGCGAACTGAGTGACCTCGGCATTGGCCGTCAGGACATCCGCCGCGTCGCCAAGACCGCCGTCGGCTTCTAATTATACGCCCCCGCCGCTTGATGCGGCGGATGCGAGACAACCTACCCAAAAAGGCCTGAGGCTCCCGCCTCCGGCCTTTTTTCGTTTTGGGCGGTTCTCCAGGTCGAAAGTGGTTCTGCCGTAGCCACTCGCGCGGTCGGCAGATGAAAAATGCATCGAAGATGCCTGCCATTTGCGCGGCGCGAATAATGCAAGAGCCGCCGCACCGCTCCTTTTTCAGCTGAAAAGCCCCTTCAGCGCCGCCAAAGGCCGCCATATCGGTCAAAACCGCCTGAAACACAGGCATTTCCGCTCATATTTTGCCCACATGATATTCAAAGCCGCAAATTTAGCCGACATAGTGCACAAATGCATGGCAGTAGCCTAAATTCTGCACTGCACAACGTGGCTTAATGTCTATATATAAACCTCAACAGCCGAGAGCACAGAGAAACACTGAGCCGGCAGACGAAATCAACAGAGATAGATTGAGGAAACGACCATGAACCCTATCCGCATTGCAAAGAACTGGATCTCCTACCGCCGCACGATCAACGAACTCGGCAGCCTCTCCAACCAGGCTCTGAGCGACATCGGTCTGACCCGTTACGACATCCGTAACGTAGCAGCCCGTTCGTTCCGCTAAGGCGTAAACGATCGTCCCGCTGCCCGACCTCCAGGGCGCGACGATCGAGCGACAGGTTTTAAGAAAACGGCGCCTTTGGCGCCGTTTTTGATTCTCGGGTCTGGCTCGAGAAATTAGCCTTTGGATAGGCGCCCGGCATCGCGGCATATTTCTTCTCCCCGTCGGGGAGAAGGTGGCCCGAAGGGTCGGATGAGGGGCAACGCCAGCGATAGGCCGCACCCTCGCCCCCTCATCCCGCTGTCGCGGACTTCTCCCCGGCGGGAAGAAGAAACAAGGGGTACGCACTCGCTCCCAAAAATGCTTGCCAGCTTCCCAGCCTTGTCGCGAAGTTAGCAGCTCCCCCCTCATACCCTCCATCCCTCAAAAACATTTGGCTGCCCCGGCCATGCATGCTAGTGCATGCCGCAAACAATGCCGTGTCCTTCAGGACCCGTGCGGAACAATCACTCGAGAGACAGCCGGCGGACGGGAGCCTTTGCCCCGCGGCGGCCCATGGACGCCAGCATGCAAGACAAGACCCATTCTCCCATTCATGTCGTGGGCGGCGGACTGGCCGGTTCGGAAGCCGCGTGGCAGATTGCTGAGAGCGGCGTGCCCGTCATCCTGCACGAAATGCGCGGCGTGCGCGGCACGGATGCGCATAAGGGTGATACGCTGGCGGAACTGGTCTGTTCCAACTCCTTCCGCTCCGATGATGCGACGGCCAATGCGGTCGGCGTCATCCATGCCGAAATGCGGCTTGCCGGCTCGCTGATCATGGCCTGTGCCGACAAACATCAGGTGCCGGCCGGCGGCGCGCTTGCCGTCGACCGCGACGGGTTTTCGCTTGCCGTTACCGAAATGCTGGAAAGTCATCCACTGGTGACGATTGTCCGCGAAGAGGTTTCCGGCCTGCCACCGAAGGAATGGGGCAGCACAATCATTGCCACCGGGCCGCTCACCTCGCCGGATCTGGCGGCGGCAGTGCAGACAGAAACGGGTGAGGATGCGCTGGCCTTTTTCGACGCCATCGCCCCCATCGTACACCGCGACAGCATCAACATGGATATCTGCTGGTACCAGTCGCGTTACGACAAGGTCGGCCCCGGCGGCACGGGCAAGGACTACATCAACTGCCCGATGGACGAAGAGCAATATAACGCCTTCATCGACGCGCTGATTGCCGGCGACACGGTCGGGTTCAAGGAATGGGAAGGCACACCCTATTTCGACGGCTGCCTGCCGATCGAGATCATGGCCGAACGCGGCCGCCAGACGCTGCGCCATGGCCCGATGAAGCCCATGGGGCTGACCAATGCCCATAACCCCACCGTGAAGGCCTATGCCGTGGTCCAGCTGCGCCAGGACAATGCGCTCGGCACGCTCTACAACATGGTGGGTTTCCAGACCAAGTTGAAATATGGCGTGCAGGCGGATGTGTTCCGCATGATTCCGGGCCTCGAAAATGCGGAATTCGCGCGTCTCGGCGGCCTGCACCGCAACACCTATATCGATTCCCCGACCCTGCTCGATCCGTCGCTAAAGCTGAAATCCCGTCCGGACCTGCGTTTCGCCGGCCAGATGACCGGCTGCGAGGGATATGTGGAAAGCGCCTCGGTCGGCCTTCTCGCGGGCCGCTTCGCCGCCGCCGAACGGAAGGGCGAGGCCCTGAGCCTGCCGCCGGCCACCACGGCCCTCGGTTCGCTTCTCAACCACATCACCGGCGGCCACCTCTCCTCAGATGATGAGCCGGGCAAGCGTTCCTTCCAGCCGATGAACATCAATTTCGGCCTGTTCCCTGAACTGGAGCCGGGTTCCATCGTCAAGCCGGAAGGCGTGAAACGTTTTCGCGGCAAGGACAAGACGATCATGAAACGCCAGCTGGTTGCAGCGCGAGCGCTGAAGGATTGCGCGCAGTGGCTGGGGATGGGCGAACCCATCAAGGTTTCCGGCGCAGGGGAGCAGTGAACGGGAAAGCCCGTTCAGGGCACATTCGCTAACCGTTATCCTCAGCGAACATTCCAGAAGGACCAGTCCGACTTGCCCTTCTGATATTTATAGTGCCGCGAGAAATACGGATTGACCGTGGCGACATATTCGAACTCGATGGTCGTCGGGTGCAGGAACGAGAATAGCGGGCTATATTTATAACGCCCCGAAATCACGATGACGGCTTCCTCTTCCTTGAAATTTCCCGCCTTCAGCATCTTGTCCCAGGTCACGGCTTCTGCGGACCCGAAGAAGTCGTAGGGCGCGAATTCGACGGTTGCGACGCCGCCCACCAATTTTGCGCTCCGCAAGGTCAGATCGAGCTTCTTCGAGTCAAGAGGTTGCCCGGCCTGAATGACAAAGGTTTTTACCCCCGTCCTCACCCGCTCCTCGAATTCCGGGAAACGGGCGGACCAGCGGGCTGTATTGTCGACGACCGTGACGAAACGGTCGTAGCTGAGCCAGCCACGACCAGTCTCGATCATCACCGCCAGAAAGATGATCAGCATTGGCAATAGCAGGGAGAATTCCACCGCGGCGACGCCGGAGCGCGACCGCACCATGGCGGCGAGGACGGATTTCAGCCGAAACACCATCATTCCGTCACCCGAACGGCGGTGATCGCCAGAGAGACATTCTGTAATTGCGGCTGCGTGTCGCTACCACCGGGGATCAGCAGGCGCGTCGTGGGCAGAATGAATAGCCAATTGTAACCAAGCGCCAGAAGATATTGCCCGGCTTTTTTATCCGGCGCCTGAAACTTGTTCTCGATGGGAAATGTCAGCGGCACGGCGGTGAAATCCGCATCCGGGATCGGGACGAGCGTTATCTTCATGTCGATTTCCGTCGTGCCGAGCAGGAAATTCGAGGCGATGACACGCCTGAATTCGATTTCGGTAACCGCCGTATGGCTTGCCGCCGCCTTGCGCAGCATTTCCGCGCCGGCATTGGCCGCCGTTGCCAGATTGAGAGTGAGCAGCAGCGCCAGACCGACTTCGAAAATACCGAAGACCAGCAGGAAATAGAGCGGCATGAGCAGGCCAAACTCGACGGCGGTGGCCGCCCGGATGTCGAGTGCATAAGAGCGGAACCGAGCACGGCAACGGCGAAAGAGGCCTTTATTTCGGCGAGTCGACATACTTCACCTCAAAAGCCGTGATGATGCCGCCAAGACTGTCGCTTTTCCCGCCTGCGGCAATCGTCAGCTTGTAGACGGAATAGATATCAACCGTGATCGAATAACTGCGGCGCTCCCAGAAGACTTTGTCCTTCTGCGCCATTTCGATGATCTTCTTTTCGGGGCCTAGTTGCGGACGCTGGAGCTGCAGGAAGATGTCGATGTCGTTGGTGCCGCCATAGGCGTCGTTACGGCCATTATACCAGACCGAAACCTCATATTTTCCGGGATGCAGTTCGACAATCTTGAAGATGGAACTGTTGGCGTCACTTCTCTTCTGCTTATCCCAATGGCTATCCAGTTCCACCACATATTTGGTCGGCGGTATCCCGCCATTTTCGGCACTCAGCAGGGAAGGTTTTTGCAGTTCGTCCGATTTGGGCGGGCATGGATTGGTCGCCCCGGATTGCAACGCGTCCTCATCGGTTTCTTTCGGTTTGTTGTTTTTCGGATCTTGTGCGTCAGTCGGAGCGACCTCCGGCTGCGAAACACTCGCGCAAGCAGGTCCGGCATCCTTCTTCGGCTCCTCATAACCCTGCCAGCCGAATTTTTTGCGGCACGCCGCATTGCTCCAGTCCTGAAGCTCGATGCCGGGGCCTGTGCCGCCGTCCCATCCAATTTCCTCATAGCTGACGACGCCCCAGCAACCATTCGGGGCGTCGGGGCTTTTACCGTTTTTGAGAATCCGGTCTTTACCGTTCAGCCGGTCGAATGTGTTGTTGACGATCACCTCGCCGTCATAGGGATAGGGAGGAATGCCGTCGCAACGGTAAGTCAGCGCGTAGTCCATCTTTTCGACATTGAACAGGCCGCCCAACACCGTCTTATAGGTAAATTTCGCTTCAATATCGGTGGTCAACCAGTCGATCGTCACGTCGCGGCTCACCACATCCTGTTTGGTGGAAGTGATGAGCGCGTCGAACGTATCCAGCACGTTTTTGCGGCGCACCTCATCGATAGGCACATTCGTCCGGGTCGGTTTCGTCGAGCGCTCACAGGCCTGCGCGATCACCCGTTTCGACTGGCTGTAATAGGCCAGCGCCCGGCCGCCTTCGAACAGCAGTCCGAATGTGAAAAGAAAAACCGGCATCAGCAATGCCGTCATGATCGCAAAATTTGCCCGCCGATCCCTCAGAAGCAGGCGGAAATGACGCGCCGACGCGCTCAAGATTTTTTCAATATGAAACATCTGCAATGATCGCTTTTCATCCAACCGCCACGGATCGTTCCGGCTCCCCCCAGCCAGACACACAAAGACTGCAGCCGGGCGAAATCCCCCCGGCCACAGGATATAAATTCAGCAAAACCGCTGATGCTCACCGCGATCATGGCGGCGCGACACAAGTGGCGAAGGCCAATTGCACTCGCGAGATAAAGGTATTTTCCGGAACCACCGATTGATGGCCGCCCAATTTCATTCGTCATTCTACATGGCGAATTAAACACCAGATTCGTAAATTAAAGATCACCCAAGTATCAAAAATAGTATGTAAAATCATATATTTAAATCAGATATTCATAATTTATTATAGTCGAAATATTCAATTGAATACGCTGGGTCGATATTCCATTGCGGATACAATTTTGCCGAGGCTCGCTCTTCTCGTCCAGCACGAGACGTGCTTCACTTTTTTGGTCGTAACTGAGACGTGAAGGTCGCTTTTGCCCCTTGTCCCTGCCGACAAGCTCGGGCAAAACAGCCCTATCCAATCATGAGACAACGCCAGGAGATCGAAAATGGACGTACGCGCCGCTGTTGCCATTCAGGCAGGAAAACCGCTTGAGGTCATGACCGTCCAGCTGGAAGGTCCCCGCGCCGGCGAAGTGCTTGTTGAGGTCAAGGCGACCGGCATCTGCCACACCGACGATTTCACACTCTCCGGTGCTGACCCGGAAGGTCTGTTTCCGGCAATCCTCGGCCATGAGGGTGCCGGTATCGTCGTTGATGTCGGCCCCGGCGTCACCTCGGTCAAGAAGGGCGATCACGTCATTCCGCTCTACACGCCGGAATGCCGCGAGTGTTATTCCTGCACCTCGCGCAAGACCAATCTCTGCACCTCGATCCGCGCCACCCAGGGTCAGGGCGTCATGCCTGACGGTACCTCGCGTTTCTCGATCGGCAAGGACAAGATCCATCACTACATGGGCTGCTCGACCTTCTCGAACTACACCGTCCTGCCGGAAATCGCGCTCGCCAAGATCAATCCCGACGCGCCCTTCGACAAGGTCTGCTACATCGGCTGCGGCGTCACCACCGGCATCGGTGCTGTCATCAACACCGCCAAGGTCGAGATCGGCGCGACCGCCATCGTCTTCGGTCTCGGTGGCATCGGCCTCAACGTGCTGCAGGGCCTGCGCCTTGCCGGTGCGGATATGATCATCGGTGTGGACATCAACAATGATCGCAAGGCGTGGGGCGAGAAGTTCGGCATGACCCACTTCGTCAACCCCAAGGAAGTCGGCGACGACATCGTGCCCTATCTCGTCAACATGACGAAGCGCAACGGCGACCTGATCGGCGGCGCGGATTATACGTTCGATTGCACCGGCAATACCAAGGTCATGCGTCAGGCGCTGGAATCCTCGCATCGCGGCTGGGGCAAGTCTGTCATCATCGGCGTTGCCGGTGCCGGCCAGGAAATCTCGACGCGCCCGTTCCAGCTCGTCACCGGCCGCAACTGGATGGGCACCGCCTTTGGCGGCGCACGCGGCCGCACCGACGTGCCGAAGATCGTCGACTGGTACATGGAAGGCAAGATCCAGATCGATCCGATGATCACCCACGTGATGCCGCTCGAAGACATCAACAAGGGTTTCGACCTGATGCACAAAGGCGAAAGCATCCGCGGCGTCGTGGTCTATTGATCGGCAAATCACAGGAGGCGGGCGCGTTCGGCGCGCCTGCCTTGCATGCAAACGTGATCGCCGCCGCCGCCCTGCAGCCCAGACGATTAACGGGACAGTAAATCTATCGTCGTAAGGCAATACTACGCGGCGAGGTTGAAAAATCTCTTTCCCCGGCCAGTTAACGCCAGACAGCGGAGAGCGACCTCTGAAAATCGTACCGATCGACAACGGAAACCGCGCCGCCGCCGTTGCCCTTTTGGCGAAAGGTTTCCCCGAAAAAAGCGCGGCTTTCTGGTCCCGCGGACTGGCGCTTATCAGCGACCACCATGCGCGCCGGAAACTCGGTTCGATCGGGCAATTGTTGATGAAGGGTGAGGACGCGGCGGGCGTTCTGTTGACGATCAAAAGCCGTCTGCCCGAAACCGGCAGCATCGTCGTCAACCTGTCCAGCTGGTATGTCGAGCCTTCGTGCCGGTGGTTTGCACCGCGTATGCTGCAAATGGCCTCCTCGTCTGAGGAAGAACTGTTTACCGACCTCACCCCGTCTCCCGAAGCCTGCAAGCTGAACGAGAGGCTGGGTTTTCAGACGGTGACGGATCACACGCTTTTTTATCCCCTGCCGCTCAAGGCTCTGCGTCCTTCCGGCGCGCGACTGAGCCCGCTTGCAGCCGCGTCGCCCGATACCCTGCCGGCCGCAATGCGTGAGATGCTGGAAGATCACCTGCGGCTCGGCTGTATCGTGGCCATAATGCAGGCGGACGGCCATCACTATCCGCTGGTGTTCTTGAAAACCACAACCAAAAAGCTGCCCTCCGCCCGCTTGATTTATTGCGAGGACCGAGAGATCGCGCAAAGGCATATTTCTGCAATCGCCCGCCATCTTCTTTTCCGGGGCAGGCTTGCCCTGACGATGGCGGCGCTTGATGGTGAGCGCAATGCCGGCGGGTTCGCGGCACATAAATTCGCGCCGATACAAGTAAAAGGCGCATGGAACCCACATTTTATTAACGAAACATACTCAGAGTTGGTGTTATTGCCACCCTAGGTATTTTAGTGAACCATAACTGACCTGACAGAATATCGACCTTTATAGATAAAGCGTCATTTCGGGCGGGTTTTATGGGAAACACACGGGAAATCGGAGAACAAGCATGCTTGCGGCAAAGAAAAGCGAAACCAACGTTGCTGATACGATCCATTCCTATCTCTCGAGCCGTTTTCCCGCCCACGCACCTTTTACCGACGATACACTGCTTCTTGAAGGCGGCGCGATCGATTCGCTCGGTTTTCTGGAATTGATGATCTTCCTCGGCGAGAGTTTTGGCATCATTCTCGATGATGAACATTTCACGCCTGACAATCTCGGTACACCCGCTGATCTCATCGCCTTCGTCCTCAGGGAACGGAGGAGATGACACCGCATTTCCTGCTGCACCACCTGCTCGCCGCACGGGCGGCAAGCGACGATCAGGCCCTTATCCATAAAGATATCGCGCTGAGCTATCGGGAATTCGCGCAAGCGGCGAGCCTTTGCGCGGCTGCCCTGCAGCAGGCCGGCGCAGAACGCGGCGACAGAGTCGTCATTTTCCTGCCACGCGGCATAGAGGAATGCTGGTCCATCTTCGGCGTCAGCATGGCATCCTGCGTTTTTGTGCCGGTCAATGCGCTGCTGAAATCACAGCAGATCCGCCATATCATCACGGATTGCGGCGCGAAAATCGTCATCAGCAGCAGGGCGATGCAGGAAGAACTCGGCGCAGCGCTGGAAGGCTTGGCCGATGTGAGCGTATTGCTGACGGAAAATATCGAGACCCGCACGAACGCGCCTGCCAAAACCTCGGCGGCAATCGGCGAGGACCTTGCGGCGATCCTCTATACATCCGGCTCCACCGGCTCACCCAAGGGCGTGATGCTGTCGCACCGCAATCTTCTGGCCGGCGCGCGCATTGTGCGGACCTATCTGGAGATTACGGCGAGCGACCGTATTCTTTCCCTCCTGCCCTTCAGCTTCGATTATGGCCTTAACCAGCTGCTGACGGCCGTGGAACAGGGCGCCACCACGATCATCTCCACCTTCCGGCTGGGCGACGATATCGTCCGCGATCTGCGCGACCACGCCGTGACAGGTCTCGCCGGCGTGCCGACCGTCTGGGCAATCCTGACGAGGGCGGCCCCGTCGCTCGCAAAGACGCCCCTGCCGCATCTGCGCTATATCACCAATTCCGGCGGGCGCGTGCCGCAGGAAACCGTAAAGGCGCTGCGCGAAAAGCTGCCGGATACAAAAATCTACCTGATGTATGGTCTGACCGAGGCCTTCCGCTCCACCTTCCTGCCACCGGAAGAAATCGACAGCCGGCCGACCTCCATCGGCAAGGCCATTCCGGAATGTGAAATCTTCATCGTCACCGATAAGGGCCAGCGGGCAAAACCGGGCGAGCCGGGCATTCTCGTCCATCGCGGCCCGACGGTATCGCTCGGCTACTGGAACCGGCCGGAAGACACGGCAAAAGTGCTGCGCCCTCATCCCTTCATTCCAGCGGCCCTGGGCGGCGAAACCGTCTGTTATTCCGGTGATCTGGCCGTGGAAGACGAGAATGGCTTCTTCAGCTTCGTTGCCCGCAACGATGCGATGATCAAATCGTCAGGCTATCGCATCAGCCCGACAGAGGTGGAAGAAAGCCTGATGTCCACCGGGCTGTTCCAGCAGGTTGCCGTCATCGGTCTACCGGACCCCTTTGCCGGTGAAAAGGTACATGCGGTGGCAACCGCCGCCAATGAAAATATCGACGTTTCGGCAGCACTCAGGAAAGCCGCCGAAATGCTCGCTCCCTTCATGATCCCACGCGCCATCGAACTGGTCGACCGGCTTCCGGTCACCGCCAATGGCAAGGTGGATTACCGCGCGCTGGTGCGCGAACGGACGGACAATGTCGCCCACGGATAAAACCCAGAGCCACGGCCCGGCCCTTGCCAATGCGCAATTTGCGGTCACTGACAACGATCTTGTCATCGGCGGACTTGCGGTTCACGATATCGTCGCCCAAACCGGAACGCCGTGCTTCCTCTATGATGCAAGCGCCATGCGCCGCGCCTATCAGAACCTTGAAACGGCTCTCTCGGGCTTTGCCGATATCTATTATTCGGTGAAGGCCAATCCCCTGCCCGCCATCATCGCACTTTTCCGGCAGCAAGGCGCCGGCGCTGAAATCGCCTCCGTCGGCGAATATCGCGCTGCGATCAAGGCGGGTGTCGCACCTGAGAACATCATCTTCGCCGGCCCCGGCAAGGGCATGGCCGAATTGCGCGAGGTAATCGAAGGCGGCATCGGCGAAATCCATATTGAAAGCGCCGAGGAAATCGCCCGTATCGAAGAGATCGGCAAACCGGTCAAAGCCTCGATCCGCATCAACCCCGTGCCGGATGCTCAAGCCGGCGCCATGCGCATGGGCGGCAAGGCCACGGCTTTCGGTTTCGACGAGGAAGAGCTGGAAAACGTCCTGCCGCTCTTCAGGGACGCCAGACATATCAATCTCGTCGGCGTGCACATCTACGGCGGCACACAGATCCTCGACGCCGACATGCTTGTCTCCCAATGGCGACACGCCATTTCCCTTGCCGCACGCATGGCGCAAATACTGGGCAGACCGCTCGAAACCATCGATCTCGGCGGCGGCCTGGGCATCCCCTATTTCGCAGGCGAAACGCCGCTCGATCTTGAAAAAGTCAGCGCCGCCATTCCCGACCTCAAGGCGCTTGTGAAAGCGCATCCTCTGATAACCGACGCCCATATCATCGTCGAACCCGGCCGCTTCCTCGCCGGCCCCGGCGGCATCTATGTGGCGGAAGTGAATTCGGTAAAAACCTCGCGCGGCACCACCTTCGTGGTGACGGATGGCGGCATGCACCATCACCTCGCCGCTTCGGGCAATCTCGGCCAGATCGTCAAGCGCAACTACCCCATCGTCGCACCCGCCAAAATGCAGGCAGAATACGACGAGACCGCAACGATCGTCGGCCCGCTCTGCACGCCCCTCGACACACTGGCCCGCAATGCCGCACTGCCCAGGCTGAAGGCCGGTGATCTCCTCGCCATCCTGCAATCAGGCGCCTATGGCGCCAGCGCCAGCCCTTCGGGTTTTCTGAGCCATGCGGCAGCGAAGGAAGTGCTGGTGGAGGATGGAGCGTTTGAGGTGATCGGGCGGTGAGCCAGTTCCGGCTGACTTCCATGACCACTGGCGCACTTAACGCTTGGCCTGAGCAACACGTCCATTCTTCATTGTCTGATGAAGTTTGCTTTTGATCTGCTCGAAGAATTCCTGAGGAATCATACCGTAGTCATACCGGTTCGGGTCTGCGGGAAGCGCCCTCAAGTGAATACCCGGCCATTCGAAACGATTGACCTCGCTCACTCGGACCCAGTTGGCATCGTCATCTAGGCCCAGTTGGCTACAGAGTTCAGCGGGAATTTCGATGGATGTGTCTTCCTCACCAAAGTCGGGAGGAGAATGTGTGATCGGTACGACAATCGTGTCATTGGTCTTGGAGTGATACACGATGATGGCGCAAGGCCTGTCCTTGCGCCCCACCGAAAGGCCTTCGCTTTTTTCCCGATGCCACAGGTAGTTATAGCGAATTATAAGGCCCGGAACGGGAGTCGGATAACTCACTCGGAAGCTTTGCCGTATTCGGCGCCCATAATCGACGCCATGGTCTCGTCATCCATCTCGCTTACGTTGATGACTTCACGCTCGCGTCTTTGCAGGTCCCGATAATGATCGAGTTCAGATGCTGAGAGGAACGCACCAATCGTGCGATTATGCGCCGTAACCTCTATCACGCCCGCAGTTTGCACCTGTTCCCGGAACGTCGTGAATTTACGAGCGAACTCAGTCGCTGGAACTCTTATCGTTTGCGCCATGGTCGCCAGTCTCCATTTTGTGTAAAATACGTATTTTACACCTTTTAGCATGGAAATGATGTTCGCTGCCGATCAAAATATGCATAACTGTCAAGTGCGCATCTCGATCACCCCCGCAACAACCTGTCCCCCACCGCGAATTTCGATTTCAACAGACACTCGTCATATTCCGCCTCGGCAACGGAATCGAAGACGATGCCGCCGCCGACATTAAAGACGGCGCGGCCGTTATCGAACAGGCTGAGGGTGCGGATCGCCACGGAGAACCGCATATCTCCATCAGGAGATATGAAGCCGATCGCTCCGCAATAGGCGTCGCGCGGGCCGGCTTCCAGCTCCCGCAGGATTTTCATTGCCCACATTTTTGGTGCGCCGGTGACGGAGCCGCAGGGAAACAGCGCGGCGAAGATGTCTTCCACCGTCACGTCAGGCAGAAGCTTTGCCCTGACATGGCTGACCATCTGGTGCACGGTCGGATAGGTCTCGATATCGAACAGCCTCGGCACATCGAGGCTACCGACCTCGGTGATGCGTGAAATATCGTTGCGCAGCAGATCGACGATCATGCGGTTTTCGGCCAGCGTCTTTTCATCCGCCAGCATCGCCGCGATAATTGCCCGGTCCTCCTCCGCATCAGCCCCGCGCGGCGTCGTGCCCTTCATCGGATGGGTTTCGATGAACCCCTCACCATCGACCGAGAAAAACAGTTCCGGCGAGCGAGACAGGATGACCGGGCCACCAAGATCGACCAGCGCGCCGTATTTCACCGGCTGGCGCGCGATCAGCGACCAGAAGGCAGTGAGCGGATCGCCGCTCCAGCGGGCAGTGACGGGCATGGTCAGATTGCCCTGATAACAATCGCCACGACGCAGGTGGTCGTGCAGTCGCGCAAAGCGCTGCTGGTATTCCTGGAGTGTCCATGCCGGCACGGGATCGGAAAGAAACGCATCCGCATCCGGCAGCGTGTCGGGACGCGCAAACCGCCCGGCATCCGGCTGTGGACCGGAAAAGACGCCGAAGCGCAGAAACGGCACATTGCGGGGTTCGTCGGCAAGAGGCGCAAGCTTCGGCTCGAACAGGAAACCCGCCTCGTAGGACATATAGCCGGCAAGGTATTTCCCGGCCCGTCGCAGCGCTTCCATGCGCTTGAGCGCGGCAAAAAAGGCCTCAGGCTCATCCGCGACGATGATCTCTTCCGGCTCGGCGAAGGCTGTCACCGTGCCGGTCGTGTCATCCCGGAAAAGAACGTAAGGCGCGTGTGCCAAGGAAAGCGTCCGAAACAGGAGAAAGGTCGGGAAGCGTCAGATCGGGTCTATATCGCCCCGCGCCCACATTTCTATGGTTTCCGCATAAAAATCGGCGAAACGGCCTTCCTCGATCGATTTACGGATACCCTGCATCAGCTCCTGATAATAGGCAAGATTATGCCAGGAGAGCAACATGCCGCCCAGCGCCTCGTTGGAGCGGGTGAGATGATGCAGATAGGCGCGGGAATAATCGCGCGAGGCCGGGCAGTTGGACTGCTCGTCGAGCGGCCGCATATCCTCGGCATGGCGGGCATTGCGGATGTTGACCCTGCCGCGACGAGTGAAGGCAAGCCCGTGACGGCCAGAACGAGTCGGCATCACGCAGTCGAACATGTCGATGCCGCGCGCCACCGATTTCAGGATATCGTCAGGCGTGCCGACGCCCATCAGGTAACGCGGCTTTTCGGTGGGCAGCACCGGCAGGGTGATGTCGAGCATGCCCAGCATCACATCCTGCGGTTCGCCGACGGCAAGGCCGCCGACCGCATAGCCCTTGAGATCAAGCTGCTTCAGCCCTTCGGCGGAGCGGATGCGCAAATCCGGCTGGTCGCCGCCCTGCACGATGCCGAACATGGCCTTGCCGGGCTGTTCGCCGAAGGCGACGCGGCAGCGCTCCGCCCAGCGCAGCGACATTTCCATGGCGCGCTCGATTTCCTTGCGCTCGGCCGGCAGCGCAATGCATTCGTCGAGCTGCATCTGGATGTCCGAATCGAGCATGCCCTGAATTTCGATCGAGCGTTCCGGCGACATATGGTGCAGCGAACCGTCCACATGGCTCTTGAAGGTCACGCCCTTCTCGTCCAGCTTGCGCAGGCCGGACAGCGACATGACCTGAAAACCGCCGCTGTCGGTGAGGATCGGATGCGGCCAGCGGATCAGCTCATGCAGACCACCGAGACGGGCAACACGCTCCGGACCCGGCCGCAGCATCAGATGATAGGTATTGCCGAGAATGATATCGGCCCCCAGCTCACGCACCTGATCGAGATACATGGCCTTGACGGTGCCGACGGTGCCAACAGGCATGAAGGCGGGCGTGCGGATGATGCCGCGCGGCATGGCGACTTCCCCGAGGCGCGCGCCGCCGCTCGTGGCTTTCAGGGTGAAGGTGAATTTGTCGTGCATCAGTTTTTCCGGAACAACAGGCTGGAATCGCCATAGGAATAGAAGCGGTATCCGGTTTCGATCGCGCGCTTGTAAGCGTCACGCATCGTTTCGAGACCGCAGAAAGCCGAAACCAGCATGAACAGCGTCGATTTCGGCAGGTGGAAATTGGTCATCAGAATATCGACTGCCCGGAAACGATAACCGGGCGTGATGAAGATGCCAGTGGCGTCGGACCATGGGTGGATCACGCCATTCTCGTCAGCCGCGCTTTCGATCAGCCGCAGCGAGGTGGTGCCGACGCAGACGATGCGCCCGCCCCGCGCTTTCACCGCATTCAGCCGGTCGGCGGTTTCCTGCGATACCTGGCCGATCTCGAAATGCATCTTGTGATCGTCCGTATCGTCGGACTTTACCGGAAGGAAAGTGCCTGCCCCAACGTGAAGCGTCACGAAATGCCGCTCGATTCCCGCCTTGTCGAGCGCCGCAAACAGGTCAGGCGTGAAATGCAGCCCGGCGGTGGGGGCAGCGACAGCGCCCTTTTCGCGGGCATAAATGGTCTGGTAGTCGGACTGGTCCTGCGCATCTTCCGGCCGTTTGGCGGCGATGTAAGGCGGCAAAGGAATATGGCCGACGGAAGCGATCGCCTCATCCAGCACCGGGCCGGAAACGTCGAACAGCAGCGTTATCTCGCCATCCTCGCCCTTTGCTTCGACGGTGGCCTCCAGATGGGCAAGGCCGCAGGCATTGTCGCGCTCGTAACCGAAACGGATACGGTCGCCTTCCTTGATACGCTTGCCGGGACGGGCAAAAGCCTTCCAGCGCGACTGGTCGGCACGCATGTGCAGCGTGGCCGAAACCGCCGTCTCAGGCGCACCTTCGCGCAGCCTGACACCTTCCAGCTGGGCGGGGATAACGCGGGTGTCGTTGAAGACAAGTGCATCGCCGGGCCGCAGGAAAGACGGCAGATCGAAGACGCGATGGTCCTCCATGCGGTTTTCATTCGGATCGACCACCAGCAGGCGCGCGCTGTCGCGCGGGTTCGCCGGGCGAAGGGCGATATTCTCCTCGGGCAGATCGAAATCGAACAGGTCTACACGCATTGCAAGGGCTCTCGAAAATATCAAAACCCGCCTCGCAGCAAACTGCCGGCGGGTCGTTGTTGGTGAAGAGGCTTCCTCCCCTCGACGTCATCCTCGGGCTTGACCCGAGGATCCACGACATCGCCGGGTAATGGATCCTCGGGTCAAGCCCGAGGATGACGTCGAGTGCGAGGAACACCCCATCAGCAAAACATTCGCCCGCCCTGCAATTTAGCAAGGCGGGAGAAATCTTCTATCCTCAAGCCGCAGAAGCGAGCTTGATGGAAACGATCGAATCGGGATCCTTCACCGGCTCGCCGCGCTTGACCTTGTCGATGGCTTCCATGCCTTCGATGACCTGGCCCCACACGGTGTACTGCTTGTTCAGCCAGGGCGAATCGGTGAAGCAGATGAAGAACTGCGAGTTGGCGGAGTTCGGGCTCTGCGAACGGGCCATGGAGCAGGTGCCGCGAACGTGCGGAATGGCGGAAAACTCAGCCTTGAGGTCTTCCTTTTCAGAGCCGCCCATGCCGGCGCGTGCCGGGTTGAAGCTTTCCGAACCCTTCTTGCCGAACTTCACGTCGCCCGTCTGGGCCATGAAGTCTTCGATGACGCGGTGGAACACGACGCCGTCATAAGCACCTTCCGATACCAGTTCCTTGATGCGGGCAACGTGGCCAGGCGCAACTTCCGGAAGCAGCTGGATCACGACCTTGCCGGTCGTCGTTTCCATGATGATGGTGTTTTCCGGATCCTTGATCTCGGCCATGATTATTCTCCTCTGTTCGGGCTCTATTGCCCCACCTTACTTTTTGCCGACGGTGACCTTGATCATCCGGTCGGGGTTGGAAACTTCGCCGTTGCCGCCGGCGCCACGCTTGATCTTGTCTACAGCTTCCATGCCGGACACGACCTTGCCGACCACGGTATACTGACCGTTCAGGAACGGACCGTCGGCGAACATGATGAAGAACTGCGAATTGGCGGAATTCGGATCCTGCGAACGGGCCATGCCGACCACGCCCCGTGTGAACGGCGTCTTGGAGAACTCAGCCGGAATATCCGGCAGGTCGGAGCCGCCGGTGCCAGCGCGCTGGGCGCTGAAACCCTTTTCCATATTGCCGTACTGCACGTCGCCGGTCTGCGCCATGAAACCGTCGATGACGCGGTGGAAGGCGACGTTGTCATAAGCGCCCTTCTTGGCCAGCGCCTCGATCTGCGCCACGTGCTTGGGCGCGACTTCCGGCATCAGCTCGATGACAACGGGACCGTCCTTCAGCTGTACGGTGAGAAGTTCGGCGGCGGAAGCAATGGTGCTGGCGGCAAGTGCGCCTACAAACATGGCGCCGGCAAAGGCAAATCGAACGAGTTTCATCGGATTGGCTCCAGAATGTGGGGCTGAAGTCAGCGCTTCAGCTTGGCGTTGAGGGCTTCAAGCACGGCTTTCGGCACGAAGGCGTCGACATTGCCGCCCATGGCGGCGATCTGCCGGACCAATGTGGCTGTAATGGGTCGCGACGAGGTGCCGGCGGGCAGGAACACGGTCTGGATATCAGGCGCCATCTGGCGGTTCATGCCGGCCATCTGCATTTCATAATCGAGATCGGTGCCATCGCGCAGGCCGCGCAGCAAAAGGCGCGCTCCGTGCTGACGGGCGGCATCCACCACCAGATTGTCGAAGGAGACGACTTCCATGCGCGCCGCTTCGCCCGGCAGATGTTCGGCGAGCGCCTGCTTTATCAGCGCCGCCCGCTCCTCAAAGCTGAACAACGGCGCTTTTCCGGGATGAATGCCGACGGCAACGATGACTTTCGACGCCACGTTCAGCGCCTGGATAAGCACATCCAGATGTCCGTTGGTCATCGGATCGAATGATCCTGGATAAAAGGCAATCGTCATATCGCTCTCAGATGGTGGGCGCGCTTCGATGCTGGGTATCATGTGCCCGCCTTTTGTCATGGAGAGGCACGCGGCGCAAGACATTATAACCGCACGGCACAACCGCGGCCGTGCCGTGAACCCGCGATGAATGGGCCGTTCAGTGCGGTTTCAGAGCTATTTTGTTTAAATGCACAACATCGGGAAACCGAAACGCCCCTCACTCGTTAAGCATCCGGAGAATTGAAAATGCTGGCCTTCATGATCGTCCTTTCGGTCATCGCATCATTCGCTGCCGAGTATCTTTTTCTCGAATGACGCCCTTAGCCAGTTTCCTGAACGCCAGATGAACGAGCCATTCAAGGAAGTTTCACAGGCGCGATGCTAATCGATTTTTACGATTGACGCGGAACATGTTGAGGCATGGCGCGTTAAGAAAGAACCAAAGGAACGGACAGATGTTTGTAAGAGAAAAACAGTCTACTTCGGCGAAAATCAGCGTCATCAGCACCGCCTGGACAGTACTGGTTATCGCAATGGTAGCAACGACGTTTAGCCTTTATGAGCAGAAGCCTGAAGCCCAGGGACCGGACTACCCGCAGCTGACCGCCCGCTACCAGTATATGAATTATTACTGATAACGGGGACAATTTCCTCGAAACTCCCGGAGACGATATCATGTTCACATTTCTGACGATGCTTCTGGCCCTGATCAGCGTAATGTTCGTGACATCGATGATCTCCGTCATCGCCGAGATGCGGCGTGAAGACGAGGAATTCAAGGCGACGATCCGGCGCGACCGCGCTTTCTAAACGCGGCGAACGGCCTTAACCACCGGTTCAAAAACGATTCTTCGCAACCGCCTGGGCGCTCCGGGCGGTTTTATTTTGCGCCTCATGACGGCAATCCGGCGAAGATGAAGGCGGAAAAACTCCGCTCCAATCACATAAGCGTTTTCAGAACCCCGTTTTTCCAAGGGAAATTCCCTTCAATTTCCGTTTGGATTGATTTAAGGAACGCCGATACGTTGTGGGCCGGAAGGCTGGCGACCGCGATGACGTTCCTGTGAGGTTTGCATAACGATGCTCGATTCCCTGAGAAATGCTTCTCGAACCATGGCAGCCAAGCTGCTGCTTCTCCTGCTTGTTGTTTCGTTTGGCGTCTGGGGCGTCTCCGCATCGCTTGTCACCGCCAATTCCCACGCCGTCATGACGGTGGGTGACCAGACGGTCAGCCCGCAGGAGTTCCGCCTCGCCTATCAGCGCCAGATTTCCGATCTCAGCCGCCAGTTCGGCACAAGGCTGACGACCGAACAGGCCAAGGCCTTCGGCATCGACCGGCAGGTCTTCAGCCAGCTTGCGGCAGGGGCATCGCTCGACGAGCTTGCATCCAAGATGAATCTCGGCCTTTCGGAAGATCGCCTTGCCAAGCTCATTGCCGAAGACCCGGCCTTCAAGTCGGTCAACGGCCAGTTCGACCGCAATCTGTTCAGCGAACGCCTGCGCAATTCCGGCTTCCGCGAGGACGACTATATCAAGGAACGCAGCAAGGTTGCCGTCAGAAGCCAGATTGTCGAAGCCGTGTCAGATGGTTTTGCCGCACCGCAGGTGCTGGTGGATGCGCTGAAGCAGTATCGCAACGAACAGCGCGCAGTCGACTACGTCATTCTTTCCAACGCCGTCATCCCGCCGGTCAAGGCACCGGGCGACGATGTGCTCACGCCGTGGTTTGAAACCAACAAGACGAAATATCGCGCACCGGAATTCCGCAAGTTCACCTATGTGAAGCTGGAACCGTCGGACATTGCCGATCAGGCTTCGGTGACCGACGCGCAGATCGCCGACTATTATAACAGCCACAAGGACAGCTTCCGCACCGCCGGCCGCCGCACGGTTGAACAGCTGACCTTTACGGACAAGGAAATGGCTGCCGCTGCCGCCGAACAGATCCGTCTCGGCAACACCACCTATGATCAGGTGGTGAAGGATCAGGGCAAGACCGCTTCCGACGTGACGCTCGGCGAATTCACCAAGGACACGATCCCCGACCAGTCGATTGCCGACGCAGCCTTCGGCATCCAGAAGGATGGCGGCGTGTCTGCCGTCGTCGAAGGCTCCTTCGGCCCGGTCATCCTGCGCGTCACCGGCATCAAGCCGGAGACCACCCGCACGCTGGAAGAAGCCAAGGAAGATATCCGCAAGGACCTCGCCACTGCCGCAGCGGCGGAAGAAGTCACCAATGTGCACGACCGTTACGAGGATCTGCGCGCCGGTGGTTCGTCGCTTGCCGATGCCGCAAAGCAGCTGAACCTCAAGCCCGTCACCATTGCCGCCATCGATGCCGCCGGCCTCGATGAAAAGGGCGACGCGGTCGAGGGCCTGCCTTCGCCGCAACTGGCACAGGAAGTCTTCAAGACAGAACCCGGCACCGAAGCCCTGCCGATCAATCTCGGCCGCGAAGGCTACATCTGGTTCGATGCCGAGCAGATCATCCCCGCCCGCGACCGCACGCTTGCCGAAGTGCGCGACGACGTCGTGGCCGACTGGACGTCCGAGCAGCAGCGCACAGCACTTGCCGCCAAGGCCGACGAGCTGAAGGCCCGCGTTGAAAAGGGCGAGACGCTTGAGGCTGTTGCCGGCGAGCTCAGCCTTGCCGTCGAACAGAAATCCGGCCTGCGCCGCACCAGTGAGGATGCGATTTTCGGCCGCCAGACGATTGCCGCCGTTTTCTCCGGCGCTGAAGGCGTGGTTGGCACGGCGGCAGATGCCGAGGGTTCCAGCCGCATCCTCTTCAAGGTCACCTCGGTTGACACCAACGCCCCGGCCGACGCGCTTGCCAATGACGACCAGCAATTTACCGCCATTGCCCGTGCAGCCGGCGACGATATGCTGGACCAGATGGTCAACCGTCTGCAGAACGACTATGGTGTGACCATCAATCAGGCCCTCGCCGATCAGGCGATGGTCGGCTTCTGACCGGGGGGCGGAAACCATGGCCGAACTGAAGCCGCTGATCGCCAAGGTCGCGAACGGAGAAAGCCTGAACCGCGAGGATGCGCGGACGGCCTTTGACATTCTGATGTCGGGCGAAGCCACCCCGTCGCAGATCGGTGGTTTCCTGATGGCGCTGCGCGTGCGCGGCGAAACGGTCGACGAAATCGTCGGCGCCGTTTCCTCCATGCGCGCCCGCATGCTGCCGGTCTCGGCTCCCGCCAATGCCATCGATATCGTCGGAACCGGCGGTGATGGCATCGGCACCTATAATATCTCGACGCTGGCTTCGATCATCGTTGCCGGCACGGGCCTGCCGGTCGCCAAGCATGGCAACCGGGCGCTGAGCTCCAAATCGGGCACGGCGGATGCGTTGTCCGCGCTCGGCGTGAAGCTCGATATCGGTCCTGATCTCATCGCCCGCTGCATCGCAGAGGCGGGGCTTGGCTTCATGTTCGCGCAGATGCACCATTCCGCCATGCGCCATGTCGGCCCGAGCCGTGTCGAACTCGGCACAAGGACGATCTTCAACCTGCTCGGCCCGCTCTCCAACCCGGCGGGTGCAAAGCGCCAGTTGCTCGGCGTCTTTTCTCCGCGCTGGCTGGTGCCGCTTGCCGAAGTGCTGCGCGATCTCGGTTCGGAAAGCATCTGGGTGGTACATGGCGATGGCATGGATGAAGTCACCACCACGGGCGTCACCCATGTGGCGGCACTGGAAGATGGCAAGATCCGCACCTTCGATCTGACCCCGAAGGATTTCGGTGTCGACGTCGCGGCAATGGCTGATCTGAAAGGCGGCGATGGCATTGCCAATGCGGCGGCATTGCGCGACGTCCTGTCGGGCAAACGCAATGCCTATCGTGACGTGTCGCTCTGCAACGCGGCGGCTGCCCTTGTCATCGCCGGCAAGGCCGAAACATTGGGTCAGGCGATGGCGATCGTCAGCGAGGCGCTGGACAGCGGTGCGGCGGCGGCGGCGCTTGACCGTCTGGTCCTCGTTTCCAACGAAGCAGATGCCACGCAGGCCGACCACAAGCAGGAATGAGAGCGAGACCATGAGCGACATTCTGAAAAAGATCGAAATCTACAAGCGCGAAGAAATCGCCGCTGCCAAGGCCACGGTCTCATTGGCCGATCTGAAAGCCATGGCCGCTGACCAGAGCGCGCCGCGTGGTTTCTACAAGGCGCTCCGGGCAAAGCAGGCCGAAGGCAAGTTCGGCCTGATCGCCGAGATCAAGAAGGCCAGCCCGTCGAAAGGCCTGATCCGCCCGGATTTCGATCCGCCGGCGCTGGCTGCTGACTATGAGGCGGGCGGTGCCGCCTGTCTTTCGGTGCTGACGGATAGGCCAAGCTTTCAGGGCGCCCCGGAATTCCTGACCGACGCCCGCAATGCCTGCACTTTGCCGGCTTTGCGCAAGGATTTCATGTTCGATACCTATCAGGTGCATGAGGCCCGCGCCTGGGGCGCAGACTGCATTCTGCTCATCATGGCGTCGCTCTCCGACGATGAAGCCAAACGCCTTGAAGACGAGGCTTTCATGCTCGGCATGGATGTGCTGGTCGAGGTGCATGACGCGGAGGAAACCGAACGGGCCCTGAAGCTCGCCTCGCCGCTGCTTGGCATCAACAATCGCAACCTGCGCACCTTCGAGGTCAGCCTCGAAACCAGCGAGAAGCTGGCGGGCCTCGTGCCGGCCGAAAAGCTGCTGGTGGGCGAGAGCGGCATCTTCACCTTCGAAGATTGCCAGCGTCTCGAAAAAAGCGGCATCAGCACCTTCCTCGTGGGCGAAAGCCTAATGCGCAAGGACGATGTGGCGGCGGCCACCAAAGCGCTGCTGACGGGCCAATCCGGCATTCTGGCAGCCGAGTAATATCCCGATGAGCGATGGCCAGAAGCTCACCCATATCGATGCCAGCGGCGAGGCGCATATGGTCGATGTCGGCGACAAGGTGGAAACCATCCGTGTCGCCGTCGCCGAAGGCTTCGTGAAGATGAAACCGGAAACGCTGGCGCTCATCCGCGACGGCAACGCCAAGAAGGGCGATGTCATCGGCACCGCCCGGCTGGCCGGCATCATGGCCGCCAAACAGACGGCCAATCTCATCCCGCTCTGCCATCCGCTGATGCTGACCAAGGTCGCGGTGGACATTACCGAAGATACCGCCCTGCCCGGCCTGCGCGTCCAGGCCATGGTGAAACTGTCGGGCAAGACCGGTGTGGAAATGGAGGCGCTGACCGCCGTTTCCATCGCCTGCCTGACGATCTATGACATGGCGAAGGCCGCCGACAAGGCGATGGAAATCGTCAATATCCGCCTGCTCGAAAAGAGCGGTGGCAAATCCGGTGATTTTCGCCGGCAGGAGAGCTGAATGAAACCGCTGCTGCCCGTAGATGATGCCACAAGGCGCCTTCTGGAAGCGGCGGTTCCGGTAACCGGTAGCGAAACCCTGCCGCTTGCCGAATGTGACGGCCGCGTCCTCTCGGCCGATCTGGCGGCGCACCTCACCCAGCCGCCTTTTGACGCCTCGGCCATGGATGGCTACGCGCTGCGCAGCGCCGATGCCCCTGAGATCGGTTCAGTCCTGACCGTCATCGGCCAGGCGGCTGCCGGCCATGCTTTTACCGGCAATCTGGGTGAAGGCGAAGCAGTGCGCATCTTCACCGGCGCGCCCGTGCCTGAGGGAGCCGATACCATCCTCATTCAGGAAGATGCGGAAGTGCTGGAAGGCGGCAAGATCCGCACCACCTTCGAAGTCACCGCCGGGAGACACATTCGCCCCCGCGGGCAGGATTTTGCGCAGGGCGAAACGGTTCTGCAAGCCGGGCGCGAACTCGGCTTCACCGACCTGACACTTGCAGCGGCCATGAACCACGCCACACTTGCCGTCTACCGCAAGCCGCGCATCGCCATCCTCGCCACCGGCGACGAATTGCTGCCGCCGGGAAGCACGCCGAACCCGGCTCAGATCATCGCCTCCAACACTTTCGGCGTCGCAGCCCTCGCCCGTCAGGCGGGCGCCGATATTCTCGACCTCGGCATCATTGCCGATGACGATACGTTGATCCGCGCCGCCATCGGCAAGGCCGTCGCAGCCAAGGTGGATGTGCTGGTGACGCTGGGCGGCGCCTCCGTCGGCGACCACGATCTCGTGCAGGCGGCACTGAAGGCGGAAGGCATGCAGCTGGATTTCTGGCGCATCGCCATGCGCCCCGGAAAGCCGCTGATGGTCGGCGCGATCGGCACGATGCAGGTTCTCGGCCTGCCCGGAAACCCAGTCGCCAGCCTCGTCTGCAGCCTCTTGTTTCTCGAACCGCTGATCCGCAGGATCGCCCGCCGCGCGCCTCTGGAACGCAAAGTTACTGTAAGGACCGCAGCGCCGCTAAAGGCCAATGACCATCGGCAGGATTATCTTCGCGCCCGTCTCCGCACCGACGACAGCGGTGAACGCGTGGCGGAAGCCTATGCCAAACAGGATTCATCGATGATGAACATCCTTGCCCATTCCGACGTCCTGATCATACGTCCGCCACATGCGCCGGAAGCACCGGCAGGCACGGAATGCCCGGTTATAAAGCTCAGGACCTGACGCCGCCCGAGAGCCGCCGGATCAAAACGGTACACTGTTTCAAAAGCTCGACAGATATCATCCCAATACCGGCGCAAACCGCGCCGTCCGGCGTTGAGACCATCAAATAAAAACTGTAAGATTCTTGCGTTTAGACATGAGCGGCGAAATTTTCCGCCTATAGGCCATGTCTTGCCGAATTGAAAAATGCCCCGACCCGACGTTTCCCTTCCTAGCATCCTGTATTGCTGTGCCAAAATAAATCACTCGAAAAGCGTTATCGGGATTGACAGAATAAATACGATGCTGTCACCAAGGCGAATAGTAGAGGGAAAAAACTCCGGAAATTTCTAAAAATGAAAATTACTTATAATTATCAATTAAATAAGATAAAAATCAGCGAAAATGGAATTTCCGGGAACAAAAATTAGTTTTCCATAAATTAAGCTTTCCAAAACAGCCCGCATTATAATAATCATTGTCTATAAGCAGACTCACTGGAGTTTCTTGATGAACACGGCATCCACGCCCAAAACAACGGGACCCGACATTGCCGGGCAGATTGCCTACGCCATGCGGAGCATGGGTGTTTCGCCGATCCCGCGTAATTACAGCCTTTTCTACGAAGCCTATATCGGCTCGAACCCGGCGCTGACGAAGGATCTGGCGGCACTTGGAAGCCGGGCCACGCAGGAGGATCTGGACGAACTGTCCACGCGCCACGGCGAAAGCAATCCGGTCAGGGCAATCGACGACGCGCATGAAAAGCTCAGGCGTGAACTGGAAGCGTTGCTGGGCACATTGCGGCGGGAACAATCCTCCATCGAGAACTACAACAGGATACTTGGCGAAACGCGCCAGCGCATCGATGACAAGAACGCCTCCAGCACCAATATTCTGAAGAATGCGATCCTGTTGCTGGCCGAAGCCACGGGCACAAAGATCACCGACGGTGAAAAGGCGTTCAACGACGTCAATCGCCATGCCGAAGAAATGCACCAGGTCCGCCTGGAGCTGGATGAATATAAGCGCATCGCCAATACCGACTCGCTGACGCGCCTTTCCAACCGCCGCGCCTTCGATGACCGGCTGGCTTCCGTCTACGACAGCTCCATCGGCCTGCAATATACGTCGCTGGTGCTGCTCGATATCGACCATTTCAAGCGGATAAACGATACGTTCGGCCATCCGGTCGGCGACAAGATACTGGCAACCGTCGCCTCGGTCATCCGCGCCAATGTCCGCAAGGACGGTTTCGTCGCAAGAAGCGGCGGTGAGGAATTCGCGATCATTCTCGACGGCAATACGCCGGAGGAAGTGATGGTGATGTGCGAGCGCATCCGCCTGTCGCTGGAAAGCACCCCCTTCCGCAATTCAAGATCCGGCGCCGATTATGGCACGGTGACGATCTCCATCGGTTTCGCCTCCGCTTCGCAGGCCAACAATCCGGGAGAGCTTTATGGCCATGCCGACACGGCGCTTTACCACGCCAAGGAAACCGGCAGAAACCGCTCCGTCTTTTACGAGGACGGCATGCAGAAGAACTATACCGGCAAGAACTGGCTGATTTACCGGACGTGAATGATGAAAAGCCGGAGACATCTTCTCCGTCATGCCGGACCTGGTGGCATGTAAGTTAATGGTGAACGTTGCGTATTTTTCTCGACGTCACCCTTGGGCTTGTCCCAAGGATCTAAACACGTCAACAAAATCAGGACGTTGCAGATCCTCGGGACGGGCCCGAGGATGACGTCAGAGCGCTTGGCGAGGTTTGCCATTCATCGGATGACGCACATACTTCATTCATGTCAGAAAGCTGGGATGCGTCTGAACAGCATTGAAAATCAATGCTATAGACGGCACTCGAAAATTTAAACCGGACAGCAGTGGCTCAAGGCCGGCGTGGTGACGAGCTACGGATGCTCCTTTTTCGCCAATGGCGTGAGCCTTGCAAAGCCTTGCTTAGCAGCCCCGATGGTCGCTTCGGCATGGCGCCTCACCACATCGTAGCCGCCGCCCGCGCCGCCCATTCGCGGTCATAGGTTTCCTGATCGAACTCCGCTTTCGCGGCTTTCAGCAGCACACCCGGGGTGGGTAGCGACGCCGGTTCGACGAAGTGTTCCGGGTTCCACAGTTCCGAACGCATCAATGCCCGGGCGCACTGGAAATAGACCTCACCAATCGTCACCACGATAACGGTGCGCGGATGTTTGCCGTCCATCTCAAAGCTCTGCAGCAGCTCCGGATCAACCGAAACTACGGCGCGGCCGTTGATCCGCATCGTCGTATTCGAGCCGGGAATGAGGAACATCAGCGCCACCCGTGGGTCACGCACGATGTTGAGAAGGGAGTCGACACGGTTGTTGCCGCGCCAGTCCGGCAGCAGCACGGTCTTGTCATCCGCTACCCGCACCACACCGCCCTTGTCACCACGCGGTGAACAGTCCATGCCTTCCGGCCCCACCGTCGCCAGCGCCAGAAAGGGTGACGCCTCGATCATCAGCCGGTATTCCGCCGTGAGCGTGGCCGTCACCTTCGCAACCGAGGCTTCGCTCGTGCCGTCATAGATGGCCTTCAGTTCCTCAACAGTACGAATGATCGTCATATTCGCCTCAATCCCTCGAAATTTGCTTCATCTGCCGGAAGGGCATTTACTCTTCCGACGCTTCCGCCTTTTCCCGTTCCGCCCGCTCGCGTGCCGTGCGCGCGGCGACGAGATCGGCCGGCTGGGCATTGCCGCGGATCAGCGAACGGCCGGCATAAATGCCGCCGACAACTTCCATGGCGAAACGTTCCTCGTCGCGGTCACGGAATTCCTCCACCAGACGGGCAGCGTCTTCGCGCTCCTCGCCCATGGCGCCCAGCACTTCCTCGCTGAAATTCAGCGCCGATTCCAGCGTCTCGCGGATCTGGTAATCCACGCCGGCCTTCAGAAGATCGATGGCGTGGCCACGATCATAGGCGCGGGCGAGAACCGGAACCAGCGGGAATTCGTGCTTGACGATCTCCGCGATCCGCACCGCCGCATCCTTGTCGTCGACACAGATGAGAACGGCGCGCGCCGTGCTGGCGCCCGCCGCATGCAGGATTTCCGCCCGCGATCCGTCGCCATAATAGACCTTGAAACCGAACTCAGCCGCATCGCGTACGAATTCGGCATCCTTGTCGATGAGAGACAGCGTGTATCCCCGCGCCAGAAGCGGCTGGCTGACGATCTGGCCGAAACGCCCGAAGCCGATCAGCAGAATGCTGCCCTCGACATTCTCAGGCACATCGAGATCATCGGTATTGGGAACCGCAGCCGGCACCAGCCGGTCATGCAGAATGACCATCAGCGGCGTCAGCACCATGGAAATGATGATGGTCGCCGTCAGGATGGCGTTGGCCTCCCGGTCGAGAATGCCGGCGCTGACGGCGGCGGAATAAAGCACGAAGGCGAATTCGCCGCCCTGCGCCATCAGCACCGCCCGCTCCAGGCTCTCGCGGCGCGTGGTGCCGAGCGCCCGCGCCACGCCATAGATGAGAAAACCCTTGAGCAGCATGTAGCCCGCGACACTGACGACCACCAGCTGCCAGTTGGACGCGATGACGGCAAGATCGATCGCCATGCCGACACCGAGGAAAAACAGGCCAAGCAGAATGCCGCGAAACGGCTCGATATCCGCTTCCAGCTGATGCCGGAAGGAGGATTCCGACAAAAGCACGCCGGCAAGGAAGGCGCCCATGGCCATGGAAAGCCCGCTGACCTGCATCAGCAGCGCCGAACCCAGCACCACCAGCAGGGCGGCGGCCGTCATCACCTCACGCGCACCGGAGGCGGCGAGCAGCCGGAAGAACGGGTTGAGCAGATAACGCCCGGCAAGAATGAGCGCGCCAACGGCGGCAAGCGCGATGCCCACGGAAATCCAGCGTTCAGAGGGCGTCACATGTTCGCCGCCCGAGCCGAGAAAGGCGACAAGCGCCAGAAGCGGCACGATGGCCAGATCCTCAAACAGCAGGATGGCGATGATGCGCTGGCCTTTCAGGCTCGACATGCTGTTGCGCTCCTGCAGCATCTGCATGACGATCGCCGTTGAGGTCAGCACGAAACCTGTGCCGGCGACAAAGGACATGATGACGGGAAAGCCGAGACCAACTCCGATCAATGTCAGGCCCGCCATACAGACCAGCACCTGCAGCGCCCCGAGCCCAAAAATATCCTGCCGCATCGACCACAGCCGCGACGGCTGCATTTCAAGGCCAATGATGAACAGGAACATCACCACGCCGAGTTCCGCTATATGCAGAATGGCCTGCGAATCGGAGAAAAAACCGAGCCCATAAGGCCCGATCACCAGGCCGGCGGCCAGATAACCCAGCACCGAGCCAAGGCCGATGCGCTTGAAAATCGGCGCGGCGACAACGCCTGCCGCCAACAACACGACCACCTGGGCCAGATCATTTCCGTTCGCTTCGACAGCCACACGCCACCCCGCTGAAGTTGATAAAACGAGAGTGCCCCCTCGCCAGATTGCCGGCAAAGCGTAAGAACCTTCCTCCGTCATGCCGGACTAGATCCGGCATCCAGCCACGGCGCGTCTGCGCCGTGAAAAACGAGTCTTTTGCGATCAAAGACTTGATCGCGCTGGACCCCGGATCAAGTCCGGGGTGACGAAGTGCGGATGCCACCATTTTGCCAAACGCACGGGTTTCTCAAGTCTTTGTCATTATCATCGCGAGGTCATCCACCTCCATGTTTTCTCTACCGGGATAGCGGCTCCCTGCTCAAGCCTTTTTCAGCAAGCTGCCGTTGATAATCGTCAAACAGTGCGTCGCCGGTTTCGCCCAGTTCCCTCAGATATTTCCAGGTGTAGATACCGCTGTCATGGCCGTCGTCGAAAACGATGCGAACCGCATAATTGCCGGTGGCGACCATTGAGCGGATGGCGACATTGCGTTTGCCGGGCACCGTGACCTTTTGTCCGGGCCCGTGGCCCTGCACTTCCGCCGAGGGCGAAAGCACCCGCAACATCTCGGCGGGGAGCCGGTAAACGCTTCCATCGTCAAAGGAAACGGTCAATTCCCGCCGGTCTTTCGACACAAGCAGCTCGGTCGGCCAGACATCACTCATTTTTCACTTCCGTAAGCTCATAATATGCGTCAAAATTACGGACTTGCCTCACGATAGGCAAGCCACTACATCATTTGAAAGGCGCATCGCGCAAAGAGGATGGAGACGTGAACAGTTTCCCCGGATCGCTTGAAAAAGCGCAATTCCTGACGGAAAACAACGCACCGATGATTGATCCCTTCGGCCGCGCCATCACCTATCTGCGCGTTTCAGTCACCGACCGCTGCGATTTCCGCTGCACCTATTGCATGTCCGAACACATGACCTTCCTGCCGAAGAAAGACCTTCTGACGCTGGAAGAGCTCGACCGTCTCTGTTCCGTCTTCATAACGCGCGGCGTGCGCAAGCTCAGGCTCACCGGTGGCGAGCCGCTGGTGCGCAAGAACATCATGTCGCTGGTGAGGAACCTCGGCCGCCACGTGCGCACCGGCGCGCTCACGGAGCTGACGCTGACCACCAATGGCTCGCAGCTTGCCAAATATGCCGATGAGCTGGCCGATTGCGGCGTGAAGCGCATCAACGTCTCGCTCGATACGCTCGACCGCGATAAATTCCGCCAGATCACTCGCTGGGGCGATATCGACCGGGTGATGGAAGGGCTGGATGCCGCACAGGCCGCAGGCATCAAGGTCAAGCTCAACGCCGTGGCGCTGAAGGACTTCAACGACACCGAAATTGCCGATATCATGCGTTTTGCCCATGGTCGCGGCATGGACCTGACTGTCATCGAAACCATGCCGATGGGCGAGATCGAGGAAGACCGGACCGACCGCTACCTGCCGCTGTCGCAGCTGCGCGCCGATCTGGAAAAGAACTTCACGCTCATCGACAGCGACTACCAGACCGGCGGCCCCGCCCGTTATGTGACGGTGAAGGAAACCGGCGGCCGGCTCGGTTTCATCACGCCGATGACCCATAATTTCTGCGAAAGCTGCAACCGTGTCCGCCTCACCTGCACCGGCACGCTCTATATGTGTCTGGGCCAGGACGATGCCGCCGACCTGCGCACGGCGCTGCGCGCTTCCGACAGCGACGCCTATCTTTCCAGCGCCATAGATGAAGCCCTTCTGCGCAAGCCGAAGGGACACGATTTCATTATCGACCGCACCCATAAACGCCCCGCGGTCGCCCGCCATATGAGCGTGACGGGCGGCTGACCGGCGGCTGAACCTCTTTCTCGTCGACCCACCCATATAAACGGTTGAATTGCCGACGCCTCCGTGCCACGTCTCTTTACATGGAGGAATGCGTCGTCGCGCCCGCGAGGCCGCCCGAAACCGTCTGAAAGGGCGATCAGGGTAAAACTGCGCATGGTCTGGGATCGTATGGAATGGCATTGACGGATAATACGCGCGGCGCGCTTTTCATGGCGCTCGCCATGGCAAGCTTCACGGCCAACGACGCCCTGACGAAATCCGTCACACCCTATATCAACACCGGCCAGATCATGTTCGTGCGCGGCATCATGACCGTGGTGCTGATCTACATCGCCGCACGGCATTTCGGCGCGCTGCGGCCGCTGAAAACCCTGATGCGCCCCATCATCATCCTGCGCTGTCTCTGTGAAGTGACTGCAGCCGTGCTTTATCTGACTGCACTCGGCCTCATCGAATTTTCCAATGCCTCGGCCATATTGCAGTCCCTGCCGCTGGTGGTGACGCTGGGTGCGGCGCTGTTCCTGCGCGAGCCGGTCGGCTGGCGGCGGTGGGTGGCGATCATCGTCGGTTTCATCGGCGTGCTCGTCATCATCAGACCCGGCCCGGAAGGTTTCACGCCCGGTGCATTGCTGGTCGTCGCATCGCTGGCCGTCACCGCCGCACGTGATCTCCTGACCCGGAAAATGTATGCCGATGTGCCCTCGCTCGCCATTACCGTCATCACCGCCACGGTCAACATGGCGGTGGGCGGTCTGCTGATCGTGCCTTTCGGCGGCTGGCAGCCGATGAACGTCACGATCGTGTCGCATCTCGCCGCTTCCGCCATTCTGGTCCTGGTCGGTTATCAGGCGATCATTCTTGCGATGAGATCAGGCGAAATCTCCTTCGTCGCGCCGTTCCGTTATACCGGCCTGCTCTGGGGTTTCATGATCGGTGTGTTCTTCTTCAACGAAAAGATCGACAGTTTCACCATCATCGGCGCCATGATCGTCATCGGTTCAGGCCTCTATACGTTCTACCGCGAAAGCCTGCGCAAGCGTTCGCAGATGGCCAAGCGCGCAGCCGCGACACCAACGGCTGCGACCACGGTGCGGCCGGCTTCCGTAACGAAAACTGCCGTTACGGAAGAGGCGGGAGAATGAGATGAAAAGCGGCCGTTTTCTCGACCGGACCACCCCACCCCATATCATCACGCTGGTCGTCATCGCCGGCGTCGCGGCGCTGTGCATGAATGTGTTCCTGCCCTCGCTTGCGGCCATGGCGCTCTATTTCGAGACCGACTATGCCGTGATGCAATTTGCCGTTTCAGGCTACCTCGCCGCCACCGCCTGCCTGCAACTGCTTATCGGCCCGCTCTCCGATCTCTTCGGCCGCCGGCCCGTCATGCTTGCCAGCATCGCGATCATGATCGTCGCCACGCTGGTCTGCATGCTGGCGCCGAATATCACCGTCTTCATGATCGGGCGGGTGGCACAGGCGGCCGTCGTTTCCGGCTTCGTGCTGGCCCGTGCCATCGTGCGTGACATGGTGCCGATGGAACAGGCCGCCTCGATGATCGGCTATGTCACTATGGGCATGTCGGTGGTGCCGATGGTCGGTCCCACGGTCGGCGGGTTGCTCAACGACATTTCCGGCTGGCAGTCCAGCTTCGCGCTGCTTGCCCTGCTCGGCGTCGGCATTCTGGCGCTGGCCTGGTTCGATCTCGGCGAAACCAACCACAATAAATCAGCGAGTTTTTCACAGCAGTTCCACGCCTGGCCGGAACTTCTGCGCTCGCCGCTGTTCTGGGGTTATGCGCTGACCTCGACCTTCTCATCGGGCATGTTCTTTTCCTTCCTCGGCGGCGCACCCTTCGTCGGCAGCGTGCTTTACGGGCTTGCGCCGGCCATGCTCGGCCTGCAATTCTTCTTCATGGCCAGTGGTTACATGCTCGGCAATTTTGTCTCCGGCCGTTATGCCAGCCAGATCGGCATCACCCGCATGATGCTGTCGGGCAACGTCATCGCCCTTGCCGGCATCGCCACGACCATCACACTGATTTCCGCCGGGGCGGAAAGCGCCTATGCGTTCTTCGTGCCGCTTGCCCTGATCGGCGTCGGCAACGGCGTGACACTGCCCAGCGCCAATGCCGGCATGGTCAGCGTCCAGCCGCATCTGGCCGGCTCCGCCTCGGGTCTCGGCGGCGCGATGACCATCGGTGGCGGTGCCGCCCTTTCCGTGCTTGCCTCATCGGTCCTCTCAAAAGAAGATGGAACCTGGCCGCTCCTCATGGTGATGCTGGCGACCGGCCTTGTCGCCCTTCTCACCACCTATGTCGTAAGGCTGCAGGAACAGCGGCAATGAGCGCCCTTCCCCATCGGATACCCGGTCTCGTGCTCGCCGGCGGCCTGTCGCGGCGCATGGGCACCAACAAGGCAATGGTGATGCTGGGCGATGCACCGCTGCTTTCCCACGTCGTGCGCCGCATTTCGCCGCAGGTCTCGGATGTCACCATCAATGCCGCGACCCATGACAAGGGCGGCTGGGCGGGCACTTTCGGCCTGCCGCTGCTGCCCGATACGCTGAACGGCCATGCCGGTCCGCTTGCAGGTGTTCTGGCCGGCATGCGGCACTTCCGCAATCGCGAGGCTGCCGGCAGCCATTTCCTGACGGCGCCTGCCGACAGCCCGTTCTTTCCTGACGATCTCGTCGCCCGGCTTTGCGAACACGTATCGGACAATACGATCATCATTGCCGCCTCCAGCGGCCAGCTTCACCCCGTCTTCGCGCTGTGGCCGGTGGCGCTTGCCGACGATCTGGAGGAGTGGCTGAGGAACGATGCGAACCGCCGCATCCGCGCTTATCTTGCCCGGCACGTCACCATCGGCGTGGCTTTTCCGCCGCTTGAAACGGCAAAGGGCAGCCTCGATCCATTCTTCAACATCAACACGCCGGATGAGCTGGCGCTGGCGCGTAGCTATCTGGAGCATTTCCAGTAAAGGTGCACAGCGGTTTTGCATCAGGACAATGCGTTGAAACAAAGAGATGGAGCTGGAACCATGACGACACAAAAGGTCTTTGGCATTGCCGGCTGGAAAAATTCGGGCAAGACCGGCCTTGCGGTGCGCATCGTCACCGAGCTGACAGCACGCGGCTACCGCGTCTCCACCATCAAGCACGCCCATCATGATTTCGATATCGACAA
>CAACWB010000228.1_pt1 | contig 36501 bp, 26 predicted proteins | sample 2275501 | NCBI WGS metagenome assembly CAACWB01 (sample SAMEA5312444, study PRJEB27640) | indoor metagenome | biome: indoor environment; feature: controlled; material: polymer antistatic dissipative epoxy resin | place: Italy | collected 2014-05-27 | reverse complement strand
ACCTGGAAGGAGATGCGGGTCGGGAAGTTCGCCTTGATCGTGCCGGTGATGACATCGACGGACGGACGCTGGGTGGCCATGATGACATGGATGCCCGCGGCGCGGGCCATCTGCGCCAGGCGCTGCACCGCGCCTTCGATGTCTTTGCCGGCCACCATCATCAGGTCGGCCATTTCGTCGATGATGACGACGATATAGGGCAGGGGCTTCAGATCGAATTCTTCCGTTTCGTACATCGCTTCGCCGGTCTGGCGGTCGAAGCCGGTCTGTACCGTGCGGGTGAGGATTTCGCCCTTGTCGAGCGCCTGCTGCACGCGGCTGTTGAAGCCGTCGATATTGCGCACGCCGATCTTCGACATCTTCTTGTAGCGTTCCTCCATCTCGCGCACCGTCCATTTCAGGGCCACGACGGCCTTTTTCGGATCGGTGACGACAGGAGAGAGCAGATGGGGAATGCCGTCATAGATCGACAGTTCGAGCATCTTAGGGTCGATCATGATCAGGCGGCACTGTTCCGGCGACATGCGGTAAAGCAGTGACAGGATCATGGTGTTGATGGCGACCGACTTGCCCGAGCCGGTGGTGCCGGCGACGAGAAGATGCGGCATCTTGGCGAGATCGGCGATGACGGGTTCGCCACCGATTGTCTTGCCGAGCGCCATTGCGAGCTTGGCCTTGCTGTTTTCGAAATCGCGGCTGCCAATCAGTTCGCGCAGGAACACGGTTTCGCGCGTCTGGTTCGGCAGTTCGATGCCGATGGCGTTGCGGCCAGGAACAACCGCGACACGGGCGGCAATCGCGCTCATGGAGCGGGCAATGTCATCTGCAAGGCCGATGACACGCGAGGATTTGATGCCGGGTGCCGGCTCCAGTTCATAGAGCGTGACGACGGGGCCGGGGCGGACATGAATGATCTCACCCTTGACGCCGAAATCCTCAAGGACGCCTTCCAGAAGGCGGGCATTCTGCTCAAGCACTTCTTCGCTCAGCATATTGTCGCGCACGACATTCTTCGGTTCCGCCAGGAGATGAACTGTGGGCAACTGGAAGCCGTCTGTCGCGATAAACGAGGCCTGCGCTTCCCTTGCCACACGTTCACTAGGTTTGGGGCGTGCGGAAGCAGCGGTTATTCTGGGCTGCCCGCGTCCCGGTGCCTGTCTGGGGGTGAATTTCTGATCGGTCTCGTCGGCATTGTCGTCGTCCGAGAGGATGCCGCTCGGCAGACGGTGTCCGTCCGCATCGAAAGACGGTTCGTCATCCATGTCGCCATCATGATCGAGCGCGATGGAAGGAGGCGACATCTGCCGGCGCGATGCGGCACGTTCCTCGAAAGACGGTTCGGCGCGCTGGTCGAGGCGGTTGATCGCGGTCTTCAGGCGGGAGGGTTCGTTCAGGGTGCCGAATTCATATTCGTTGAAATCGTAAGGATGTTCGAATTCATCGTGCAGGGACTTCGACTTCAGGCCGAACAGGCGGCGAAAGCGCGCCTGGGTGGTGTACCAGTAATGCGTGAGCGCGCCGAAGGCAAGAATGTTGGCGAAGAAACCCTCACCGTCGTCTTCGTCATCCTCTTCGACCTCACGCGCGGCGCGAGCCTTGCTTGCAACCGGCGCCGGTTCTTCCCGCTCGAGTTCATCATCCAGGCCGCCGACAACGCCTGCGGCAAACAGCATCAGCCAGGCGGCGGGCACTGCGAATATGGCGCCCAGCACGGTGGCAATGGTGCCGGTTGGGTAAGCGCCGATGAAAAGGGCGGGAAAGCGGAGAATCATGTCACCGATGACACCGCCGATGCCGTTTGGCAGCGGCCAGGTGATGGGGGCGGGAAAACAGCCGAGCGAGGCGGCGCAGACGATGGTGCCTGCAACCCAGGCAACGAGGCGGGCGGGTATCCGGCTGAATTTGCGGCCGGCGATCAGGGTGATTGCCCAGGCGATGACCGGCAGAAGGGAAATGATTGCGGAAAGCCCGAGGAACTGCATGACGATATCGGCGAAGATGGCGCCGCCGTAACCCAGGAGATTGGTGGGCTGGTTCCCCGTGGCATAGGACAGGCTTGGATCGGCGACATTCCATGTGGCGAGAGCGGCAATGCCCAGCGCGATCGTCGCAAGCAGGGCAAAACCGGCCAGAGCCATGATCTGACGTACGAAAAACGCCGTCAGCACGAAGCGCGTGTGACGACCATCGAATGTCGGAGATTGCATTCTGCCCATGTCCCTGAACCCGTCGTTTTTGTGGTTTCGGCAAGATCCGGCAGTTGACCTGATCCCGGATTGACAGGGAAAACTAACCGCTTGCTGGTTAATGTCGTGTTAACCATGCGGTTTTTGATATCGCTTTCGGATTTACGGCAAAGAAAAAGGCCCGTCGAAACGGGCCTTTCTTTTGGGAAAGGGGATGGAGAACCCCTTTTCCCGATATCAGGAGTGGTAAGCGGCTTCGCCGTGGGTCGCGAGGTCGAGACCTTCGCGTTCGGCTTCGACCGGAACCCGCAGACCGACGATCACGTCGACGATCTTGTAGAGGATCGCCGAGACGATGGCGCACCAGACGATGGTGATGGCGACGGCGACGAACTGCGTCCAGAGCTGCGAGGCGATAGAGAAGTCTTCCTTGCCCGTGCCGCCGAGCAGCGGCGAGGTAAAGATGCCGGTGCCGAGAGCGCCGATGATGCCGCCAATGCCGTGGACGCCGAAGACGTCGGCCGTGTCGTCGTAACCGAACTTGTTCTTCACCACGGAGACGAAGAAGTAGCAGATCGGCGAGACGATGAGACCGAGAACGATGGCGCCCATCGGGCCGACGGAGCCGGCGGCGGGGGTGACGGCGACGAGGCCGGCGATCATGCCCGAAGCGGCGCCCAGCATGGAAGCCTTGCCGCGGGTGAAGCTCTCAACCAGCGACCAGGAAACGATGGCGGCTGCCGTTGCGAGGAAGGTGTTCATGGTTGCGAGAACCGCACCGCCCGATGCTTCGAGGTTGGAGCCGGCGTTGAAGCCGAACCAGCCGAACCACAGCATGGCCGCGCCGACGAGCGTCAGCGTCATGGAGTGGGGAGCCATCATGTCTTTGCCGAAGCCGGTACGCTTGCCGACCATGATCGCGCCGATCAGGCCTGCGACGCCGGCATTGATGTGAACGACCGTGCCGCCGGCGAAGTCGAGAGCGCCCATGCCGAAGATCAGGCCGTTTGCGTCCCAGACCATGTGTGCGATCGGGAAGTAGACGAAGGTGGCCCACAGGATGGTGAAGAGGATGACGGCGGAGAATTTGACGCGTTCCGCAAACGCACCAACGATCAGCGCCGGTGTGATGGCCGCAAAGGTCATCTGGAAGGCGATGAAGGTATATTCGTAGATCACCACGCCTTCGGAGAAGGTTGCCGAGGTGCTGTCAAGCGAAACGCCCGAGAGGAACAACTTGCCGAAGCCGCCGAAATAGGGGCCGGTGCCGCCGCCGAAGGCGAAGGAATAACCGTAGATCACCCAGACGAGCATCATGACCGCGCCGACGACCGTGCACTGCATGAGAACGGAGAGCATGTTCTTGGTGCGGACGAGGCCGCCGTAAAACAGGGCGAGGCCCGGAATGATCATGAACAGCACGAGGATCGTCGCGACATACATGAAGGCTGTATCGGCTTTTTCAGGAACGGGTGCCGCTGCTACTGCCGGCGCAGCATCCTGGGCAAAGGCGATGGCCGGGGCCATCAGGGCTGCCGCACCGGCGCCCAGTTTGCCGAGTGTTGAAAACTTGTTGAATTGCATAGCGAGAAAACTCCCCTGTCAGCCGTGCTTCAAAGCGCTTCTGTGTTGGTTTCGCCGGTACGGATGCGCACGGCCTGTTCGATAGAGTAGACAAAGATCTTGCCGTCACCGATCTGCCCGGTCTTTGCCGCAGATGCGATCGCCTCGACAGCCTTGTCGACGACGTCGGATGCGACCGCGATCTCGATCTTCAGCTTGGGAAGGAAGCTCACCGCATATTCCGTGCCGCGATAAATCTCGGTATGCCCCTTCTGGCGTCCGTAACCCTTCACTTCGGTCACGGTCAGGCCCTGGATGCCGACGCCGGTGAGCGCTTCGCGCACCTCATCCAGCTTGAACGGCTTGATAATGGCCATCACAATTTTCATCTGGTTTCCCATCCTTTGTTTGTCCTCGGCACGGAGCCGACTCTCCTTGCCGCTGGCAGATCAGTAACAGCGACTGCGGACATACATTCAAAGGGCGTGCCAGTTTTGGATGGTGCGTCTAACGTATTGAAATATAAAATTTATATGACGGGCGTCTGAAAAACGGGCACGAAGACGCACAATTTTCGTCTATTAAATGTGCGGTTTTTGAAAAAAGCGCATTATTTAATCAATTGCCCTTTTGCGGATCAGGCCTTCCTGCGCCACGGAGGCGACCAGTTCACCCTGTCTGGTGAAAATATTGCCACGGGTCAGGCCGCGGGCGCCTGAGGCGCTGGGGCTGTCCTGCGTATAGAGCAGCCAGTCGTCCAGCCGGCAGGGCCGGTGGAACCACATTGCATGATCGAGGCTTGCCACCTGAATGGACGGATCGAAGATCGTCGTGCCGTGGGCATAGAGCGAGGTATCGAGCAGTGTCATATCCGAGAGATAGGCGAGAATGGCCGATTGCAGACGCGGATTGTCAGGCACGTCACCGACGGCGCGGACCCAGATGTCTTGCTGCGGTTCCAGCTTTTCCTTCGAAATATAATGGGTCAGCGAAACCGGACGTATCTCGATCGGCCGCTTGTTGCTCCAGTAGTTCCGGATCGAAGCCGGCGCCTTGGCCAGAAAGGCTGCCTGCATCTGCTCCTCGCTCATCAGTTTTTCAGGCGGCGTCACATCAGGCATTTTTATCTGATGGTTAAAACCGTCCTCGAAGATCTGAAACGACGCGGACATGGAAAAAATCGCCTTGCCATGCTGGATGGCGACCACGCGGCGGGTACAGAAGCTCGCGCCGTCGCGGATACGCTCCACCTGGTAGACGATAGGCACCAGCGGATCGCCGGGGCGCATGAAATAGGAATGCAGCGAATGCACCTGGCGGTTATCATCCACCGTTCTTTGCGCCGCAATCAGGGCCTGCGCGATGACCTGGCCGCCGAAAACGCGTTGCCAGCCGATTTGCGGGCTTTCGCCTCGGAACAGGTTCTCTTCCAGCTTCTCGAGATCGAGCGTGGCGATGAGGTTGGCCATCGGGTCGGACGTTTGCGAGGGATGCGACATTTTTTTCGACCTGCTCCGGCTGTAGGAAGATGTCATATGGTCTATAGTGCGCCGATGATGCGTGCACAAGATTTGAGGAGAAGCGCGATGCTGGACGTGGTGGTGGCAGGCGGCGGATATGTCGGCCTTTCGGTTGCTGTCGCAATCAAGCAGGCGGGCCCACACCTCAATGTGCAGGTGGTCGAGGCTGCTCCGGAGGATGTCTGGAAGAAGGATGTCCGCGCTTCCGCCATTATCGCGGCGGCCACGCGCATGCTCGATGTTTTCGGCATATGGAACGAGATCGAATCCGAGGCCCAGCCGATCAACAGGATGATCGTCACCGATTCGAAGACTGCCGATCCGGTTCGTCCGGTGTTTCTGACCTTCGATGGAGCGGTGCAGGAGGGCAGGCCGTTTGCCCATATGGTTCCGAATGTTGCGATGGTCGGGGCGCTGAGGGGACTGTGTGATCGCCTCGGCATCGAAATCCGCCATGGCCTCAGCGTTTCCGGCTTTACCGCAGGTGCGCAATCGACGGCAATCAGCCTTTCCGACGGCTCGTCGCTCGACGCGCGATTGCTGATTGCCTGCGACGGGGTTCGCTCAGCGCTGAGAGATATGGCCGGCATCAAGACCGTGCAATGGGATTATGACCAGGCTGGTATCGTCACCACCGTCGAACATGAGCGGCCGCATGAGGGCTGTGCGGAAGAACATTTCCTGCCGTCAGGACCTTTCGCCATCCTGCCGCTGAAGGGAAACCGGTCGTCGCTCGTCTGGACCGAACGCAAGGCTGACGCCGACAGGTTGGTGGCCTCCGATGATCTGGTGTTTGAGGAAGAACTCGAGCGCCGGTTCGGCCACAAGCTCGGGTCTATCCGTCCTGTCGGCCCCCGCCGGGCCTTTCCGCTCGGTCTGACGCTGGCGCGCTCCTTCGTCGCCCCGCGCTTTGCGCTTGCCGGAGATGCGGCGCATGGTATTCACCCGATCTCGGGACAGGGTCTCAATCTCGGCTTCAAGGACGTCGCGGCTCTCGCCGAAACCGTGGTTGAGGCCGACCGTCTTGGCCTCGATATAGGCTCTCTCAATGTTCTGGAGCGTTATCAGTCCTGGCGACGTTTCGACACGTTGCGGATGGGCGTGACGACGGATGTGCTGAACCGGCTTTTCTCCAATGATGTCGGTCCCATCCGCATCATGCGCGATTTCGGTCTTGGCGTGGTCGATCGTTTGCCGGGTCTGAAATCCTATTTCATCGGGCAGGCCGCCGGAACGACGGATGCAAATGCGCCGCGCCTGCTTGTCGGTCAGACGCTCTGATCCGGCCCTTTCCGCAGGTTCTGGATCGGCTTTTCCGCGATTGCCGCTTGACAGTCGATTCCGGTATTTTCTGTCTGAAGGTTTTTCCATAAAGCTGAATCCGGCCAAGGACTTATCCGGATTCATAATCTGGTATGAGCTGCTCCTTCGCCAACCAGATGTTGCGGAGAACAAAAGCTGAATCACGCTGAGTCAGCGATTCGTATTCGATTCGTTCGCAGACTGTTCTTTGCCCCTCACGATTCCGTTTTCGCCGGATTCTTTTTTCTCCATTAACCGGCTGAATCTGCAGGTAAAATTGCAGGAAAAAGGCATCTTGCATCAGTTTGCAATCAAGCCCTATTGCCTTTGCCGGCAGGCATTGCCATGTGTGGTGCGCGTGACCATGTCCATGATGACAGCGGGACACGGCAAGCAGATGAAGTCGATTCGCGGATAGTACGTTGAATTTTCGCCCCATGATCCTGAGCGGCCGCGGTGTCACGGCCGTTCTCGGCCCCACCAATACCGGCAAGACCCACTACGCGATCGAGCGGATGGTCGCCCATGGCAGCGGTGTCATCGGCCTGCCGCTGCGTCTTCTGGCGCGGGAGGTTTATACCCGTCTGGTGGAGAAGGTGGGCGCGCCGAATGTGGCGCTGATTACCGGCGAAGAAAAAATATCTCCTCCCAAAGCCAAATATTCCGTCTGTACGGTGGAGGCCATGCCGCGCGAGACGACCGCCGCATTCGTCGCCATAGACGAGGTGCAGCTGGCCGGAGATCTGGAGCGCGGCCATATCTTCACCGACCGTGTGCTGCATCTGCGCGGGCGGGAGGAGACGCTGCTTCTCGGTGCCGGCACAATGCGTCCGATCCTCGAAAAACTGCTGCCGGGAATTACCGTGGTCGAGCGACCGCGTCTGTCGCAGCTCTTTTATGCAGGGCAGAAAAAGATTACCCGTCTGCCGCAACGCACGGCAATCGTCGCCTTTTCCGCCGATGAGGTTTATGCCATCGCTGAACTCGTGCGACGCCAGCGAGGCGGTGCGGCCGTAGTGCTTGGCGCGCTTTCGCCACGCACGCGCAATGCCCAGGTGGGGCTCTACCAGTCCGGCGATGTTGAATATCTGGTGGCGACCGACGCCATCGGCATGGGCCTTAACCTCGACGTCGATCACGTCGCCTTCGCGCAGGACCGCAAATTTGACGGTTACCAGTTCCGCAATCTCAATCCCGGGGAAATCGGCCAGATTGCCGGCCGCGCCGGCCGCCATCTTCGCGATGGCACCTTTGGCGTAACGGGGCGCGTCGATCCGTTCGACGACGAGCTGGTGGAGCGGATCGAAACCCATCAGTTCGATGCGGTGAAAGTGCTGCAGTGGCGGACGAAAAATTTCGATTTCTCCTCCATCGCCAATCTGCGTGCGAGCCTTGACGCCGCTCCTGCTATCCAGGGACTTTCCCGTGCCCTGCCGGCAATCGACCAGCAGGCGCTGGAATATCTGTCGCGTTACCCCGAAATCATCGATGTGACGACGAGCGAGGCGCGGGTGGAAAAACTCTGGGAGGCCTGCGCGCTTCCCGACTATCGACGTATCGCGCCCGCCCAGCATGCCGACCTCATTTCGACACTCTATTTCGATCTTGTGAAACGTGGCGCGGTGAACGAAGATTTCATGGGTGAGCAGGTGCGCCGGGCCGACCGCACGGATGGAGAGATCGATACCTTGTCTGCGAGGATTGCGCAGATCAGAACATGGACTTATGTATCGAACCGCCCAGGATGGCTTGCCGATCCGACACACTGGCAAGAAAAGACGCGGGAAATCGAGGATCGATTGTCCGATGCGCTACATGAAAGGTTGACGAAACGCTTTGTTGATCGCAGGACATCTGTGCTCATGAGGCGCCTGAGAGAGAATGCGATGCTTGAAGCTGAAATCAGTGTAAATGGTGATGTCTTCGTAGAAGGACATCACGTCGGTCAATTGGCCGGATTCCGGTTCACGCCGGTGTCGGGAATGGAAGGGCCGGATCAGAAGGCCGTGCAAGGTGCGGCCCAGAAGGCGCTCGCTCTCGAATACGAGGCGCGTGCAGCGCGTCTGCATGCCAGTGGAAACGGCGATCTTGCTTTGAGCTCCGATGGTCTGGTTCGCTGGTTGGGCGAACCGGTGGCCCGCCTTTCGGCAGGTGATAACATCATGAAGCCGCGGGTGATCCTGCTGGCCGACGAACAGTTGAGCGGCAATGCCCGTGATCATGCGCTGGCGCGCGTCGAACGTTTCGTCAATCACCAGATTGCGACCGTGCTGAAGCCGCTGGATGATATTTCGCGCGCCGAAGACCTTCAGGGTCTGGCGAAGGGTCTGGCGTTCCAGCTGGTCGAAAATCTTGGCGTTCTGTTCCGCCGTGACGTCACGGAAGACGTGAAGTCGCTGGATCAGGATGCGCGTGCCTCCATGCGCCGCTACGGCGTGCGTTTTGGCGCCTATCACGTCTTCCTGCCCGCATTGCTGAAGCCGGCTCCGGCCGAGCTTGTCACGCTGCTCTGGGCGCTGAAGAATGACGGCCTCGGCAAGCCGGGTTATGGCGATCTCATTCCGGTTCTGGCCGCCGGCCGCACCTCTGTCGTGACGGACCCCGCTTTCGAGCGGATGTTCTACAAGCTTGCCGGTTTCCGTTTCCTCGGAAAGCGCGCCGTGCGTATCGACATTCTCGAGCGTCTGGCCGATCTCATCCGTCCGCTGTTGCAGTGGAAGCCCGGCCAGCAACCGCGTCCGGAAGGCGCTTATGACGGCCGTCGTTTCACGACGACGACCGCGATGCTTTCCATTCTCGGCGCAACGCTTGATGATATGGAAGAGATACTCAAGGGTCTTGGTTACCGCGCCGATCAGGTGACAGCAGAAGAGGCGCAGGCCTTCCTCGCCAATCAGACCGGTGCTGTTGCTCCGGCCACTGCCGATCAGGTGGCGGCTGACGAGGAAAGCGCTGAGACCGAGCAGGACGAGCCGGCTTCGGAAGAGCAGGCATCCGAGACGGTGGCTGTTGCGGAAGTCGAAGCCACCGATGAAACGCCGGTTGCGGAAGCTGTCAGCGAAGAGGCTGCGGTTAGCGAAGCCGTGCCTGTCGAAAGTGCTGAGGCAACCGAGCCGAAGCCCGTTCTTCTGTGGCGTCCGGGTGGCCGCAACGAAAACCAGCGCGGCGAAAACCGTCGTCCGGGCAATCGCGGTCACGGTCGTGAACAGGGCCGTGAACAGGGAGCGCGCGAGCAGGGCGAGCGTCGCGGCGAAGGCCGTCGCGACAATCGTGACGGCGCAAATCGCGAAGCTGCCAATCGTGGTGGTGAGGGTGAGCGCAAGCGTGATGGCGGACGCCCTGATCGCGGCAATCGCAATGATCGTCAGGATCGCGGCGAGCGCAAGGACCGGCCGGACCGCAACGACCGTGGCGGAAAGCCGCAGGGCCAGCAGCGTTTCGAAGCCAAGCCCCCTCGCAAGGAGAAGCCGATCGATCCGGACTCGCCTTTCGCAAAGCTCGCTGCTCTCAAGGAGCAGCTGAAGAAATAAGCCCATGGGGAGCAACGAACAGCCACTGGAGAGCACGCGTCAGCGTCTGGACAAGTGGCTGTTCTTTGCCCGCATGGCCAAGTCGCGTTCGCTTGCCCAGGGCTACGTGCAGTCGGGTCAGGTCAAGGTCAACGGTGTCACTATCCGCCAGCCCAGCCATACCGTGAAGGCGGGTGACAGGCTCGATATCGGTTTCGAGCGCATGGACAGGGTGCTGGTCGTCAAGTCCGGAGGGGCGCGGCGTGGACCCTACGAGGAAGCAAAACTTCTCTATGACGATCTGACGCCGCCCCGCGACCCATCCGACCGGTTTAGTCCGCTGGAGCAGGCGATGCGTGAACCGGGCAGCGGTCGTCCGACAAAAAAAGAGCGCCGGGCGCTCGACAGGTTTCTGTCTGATAGTGACGGAAGCAAAGATTAGAATAAACCTCCCGGCCAGACCCGTTTTTCAGAATTGTTTATCCTTGCTATCTGAAGTCAAAGGCATTACGTCCTTTGCGAAATTGCCCTGTCTGAATTCCGGGCGTCGGCTTGTGTTCCGAAGCCCAAAGACCCGGTCTGCATATTCTGGAGTTCATCATGACATATGTCGTGACCGACAATTGCATCCGCTGCAAATACACCGATTGCGTTGAAGTCTGCCCCGTCGACTGCTTTTACGAGGGCGAAAATTTCCTCGCCATCAATCCTGACGAATGTATCGATTGCGGTGTGTGCGAACCGGAATGTCCCGCCGAGGCGATCAAGCCCGATACGGAGCCGGGTCTCGACAAGTGGCTGAAGCTCAATGCCGAATATGCGGCGATTTGGCCAAATATCACGATCAAGCGCGACCCGATGCCGGAAGCCAAGGAAATGGATGGCGTCGCAGGTAAGCTGGAGCTTTATTTCTCCGCCGAGCCCGGACAAGGCGACTGATTTTTCGACGATACGGCATCTTTTACGCCGTTATTTTAAAAGCCCTCGCAGCCCAGGCGCGAGGGCTTTTTGCTGAATTTCAGCAGGTCATCCGCCGCGGCCGGATTGCAGGGTGGTCGACAGCAGCGTCAAAAGAGCCACGCTGTCTTCCAGGTTTTGCCGCTGGCGGCTTTGCAATATGGCGGCCTGCAGACGGTTCATTTCGCGGGCGATCGCCGCCGGCTGCCACGTCCGCAGCGCCCTTTCGATGATCGGCTTTCGGCGAAAATGGATGTGGCGTCCGAGTGTCTGCATCACCTGACCGGCCTGCTGCTTTTTCTCGTCCATCTCGGCCCGCATCTGGTCGAGCAGCTGGAATTGCTTGAGGCACCCCTGAAGCACAAGGAAGATCGGCGTCTTTGATGCGACGATCTTCTGGGTGGCGTGGAAAAAGGCGTTTCTGTCGCCTTTCAGGATGGCGTCAACGGCATCGTCAGCGGAAACCGTACTGGCATCGCCGATGATGGCCAGCACGTCCTCTTCCTCGATTACATCAGCACTACGGCAATAAAGCGCGAGCTTGCGAATTTCGTTGCGCGATGCGATGCGATCGCCTCCCAGGGATTCGATCAGCCTTTGTCGTGCGGCGGGCGCGATGCGCAGATTGTCGTTGGAAAGCTCCTGATCGATCAATGCATTCAACGATCGCGCATCATCCGCATAGCAGGGGATTGCGGCGATGGAGCGCGCGGGTTCCGCGATCTTGCGCAGCCCCGTGCCCTTCTTGATGTCGCCAGCCTCTATAATCAGGAAGCTTGCCTGAGGCGGTGTCTCGGCCAGAATCTGGAGCGCGTCCACCAGCGCCTTTTCTGCCGCTGCACCCTTTACCCAAACGAGTTTCTCACCACCGAAAAGACCGATGGCGTTCACCTCGTCGAGAAGGCGACCGGGATCGCCCTGCAGGTCGGATGCGGTCAACTTCAGCGATGCGAAAGCGTCATCGGGATCGATGCCTGTCTTTTTGGCGATGAGGCTTGCCCGCTCCGACACGAGGCCGCGATCCGGACCATAGAGCACGAAAACGCGAAAGCGCTCCGCCGGATTTTCGGCGAAGCGCTCAAATTCATGCGATTTTATCTCCGTCACGGCCTTGGCTCTCAGCGACCGAGGGTGGCGGCGATATCGGTACGGATGATTTCAGCCAGTTCCCGGGCCGCACGGTTCTCGGCGTCGCGGGTCGCCCTGATCTTGGCGAATTCCTGCTGCGGCAGGTCCACCTGCGCCGTCACGCTGCGGCGTGCGGAGCGCAGGATCTGGCCGTCGGAAATACGCGTCAGGACATATTGACCGCTCATCACCACGCGGCCGGGATAAGGGCCGTCATAGTTGTTGTTGGTGCGGGTGGTCAGGTCGTAATTCTCGACTTCCGTGGAGGAGGCGCTCGAGCTTACGGAAATCTTGACATTATACTGCGCCGTGGCCGGTTCACCCGCGCCGCCGGCCATCAGGAAGATCAGCTGGTTGCGAACTTCCTGCCCAACCCTGCCACCGACTTCGGAGACACTGACAGCCGCCAGCCTCTCCTTTGTTCCGGAGGCTTCGCCATAGAGCGGGCGCACCTGGCATCCCGCCAGAAGACCGGCCATCATCACGACGGAAATTGCTGCCGCGACGCGGCTCCATCTCGAAAAAACGTCAGACAACAATGTTCACAATCCTCTGCGGAACCACGATGACTTTCTTGGGCTCGCCACCGGCAAGAATAGATTTGACGGCATCCAGAGCAAGGGCAGCCGCACGGACCGCATCTTGATCCGCATCGCGCGCGATTGTCAATTCACCGCGCTTCTTGCCGTTGACCTGCACCGGCATGACCACGTCGTTTTCCTCAACCAGCGAGGCGACGAAGACGGGCCATGGCGTCTGGGCCACGAGACCCTCATTGCCCAGCGCCGACCAGCATTCTTCCGCCAGATGCGGCGTCATGGGGGCAATGATGCGGATAAGGATTTCGACGGCGTCGCGTGCAGCCGCTTTCGCGTCATCCGGCTTACCGCCTGCTGCGACGTCCGCAAGTGGCCCGGCAAGCGCGTTGACCAGCTCATAGATGCGGGCGATCGCCTTGTTGAAGGCGAGCTTGTCCAAATCTTCCTGAACGGCCTTCAGGGTCTTGTGGGCGGCCTTGGAGGCTACCAGCCCTTCACCTTCCGTCGCCGGCTTCGGCTTGACGTTTTTCAGCTCCTCGGCGACTTCGCCGATGATGCGCCAGACGCGCTGGACGAATCGGTTTGCACCCTCCACGCCGGCTTCCGACCAGATAACGTCGCGATCGGGCGGAGAGTCCGACAGAACGAAGAAGCGTGCTGTGTCCGCGCCGTAGGATGCGATGATGTCATCCGGGTCGACCACGTTCTTCTTCGACTTCGACATCTTCTCGATAGAGCCGATTGTCAACTCTTCGCCGGAGGACAGCAGAAACGCGCGGCGAATGCCGTCGTTTTCCTCAATGCGCAAGTCGGCGGGCGATATCCATTCGCCATTCGGGCCTCCGCCGAGGCGGTAGGTCTCGTGAACCACCATGCCTTGCGTGAACAGGCCCTTGAAGGGTTCCTTGACGCCGACATGGCCGGTCTCGCGCATGGCGCGGGTGAAGAAGCGCGAATAGAGCAGGTGCAGGATGGCATGCTCGATGCCGCCGATATATTGATCGACCGGCAGCCAGTGATTGGCAACTTTCGGGTCGGTCGGCTGGTCTTCCCACGGCGCTGTAAAGCGGGTGTAATACCAGCTGGAATCGACGAAGGTGTCCATCGTGTCGGTTTCGCGCCGTGCGTCATGGCCGCATTGCGGGCAGGAAACATGACGCCATGTGGGGTGGCGATCCAGCGGGTTGCCGGGCACGTCGAAAGTCACATCGTCGGGCAGCTTGACCGGCAGGTCCTTTTTCGGAACCGGCACCACACCGCAGACTTCGCAGTGAATGACCGGGATCGGGCAGCCCCAGTAACGCTGGCGGGAAATGCCCCAGTCGCGCAGGCGGAAATTGACCTTGCGCTCGGCCTGCGGCGCATTGCCCAGCATCTCAGCGGACAGCTTCTGCACGACCGCCTCGAAGGCATCAGTCGTATTCATGCCGTTCAGGAAGCCGGAATTGATCATCACGCCGTCGTCGGCGAAGGCCGTCTCGTCAATGGTGAAGTTTGCCGCATCCGGGCCTTCGGGTGCAACGACGGCCACGACCGGCAGGCCGTATTTGCGGGCGAAATCCAGATCGCGCTGGTCGCCGGACGGGCAACCGAAAATCGCGCCGGTGCCATAGTCCATCAACACGAAATTGGCGACATAGACCGGCAGTTCCCATGTCGGGTCCAGCGGGTGCACGACCTTGACGCCGGTATCGATACCCTTCTTTTCGGCGGTTTCCAGCGCGGCCAGAGAGGTTCCATGGCGGCGGCATTCGTCGCAGAACGCGGCGATATCTGGGTTGTTCGCCGACAGTTCCCTTGCCAGCGGGTGGTCGGCGGCGATCGCCAGGAAGGAGGCGCCGAACAGGGTATCCGGGCGCGTCGTATAGACTGTGATGTCTGAAAAACCTTCCGGCGCCGTCTCAGCGACGGTCTGCCAGCGCAGCGACAGGCCTTCGGAACGGCCGATCCAGTTTTTCTGCATCAGGCGCACTTTTTCCGGCCATTGATCCAGTTCGTCCAGCTCGTCCAGCAAATCCTGGCTGAAATCGGTGATACGGAAGAACCATTGCGTCAGTTCGCGCTGTTCCACCAGCGCGCCGGAGCGCCAGCCGCGGCCGTCAATCACCTGCTCATTGGCGAGAACGGTGTGGTCGACCGGGTCCCAGTTGACCTTGGACTGCTTGCGGTAGACCAGGCCCTTTTCCATGAAATCGACGAACAGCGCCTGCTGGCGATGGTAATATTCCACATCGCAGGTTGCGAATTCACGGGTCCAGTCCAGCGACAGGCCCATGGATTTCAGCTGGCCGCGCATGGTGGCGATGTTCTGGTAGGTCCAGTCCTTGGGGTGGACCTTGTTCTGCATGGCCGCATTTTCCGCAGGCATGCCGAAGGCATCCCAGCCCATCGGATGCAGGACGTTGAAGCCGCGCGCGCGCTTGTAACGCGCAACCACATCACCCATCGCGTAGTTGCGGACATGGCCCATATGGATGCGTCCTGAGGGATAGGGAAACATCTCCAGAACGTAATATTTCTCGCGCGGATCGCTGTTGTCGGTGACGAAAACCTTGTCTTCGTTCCATTTTTGCTGCCAGCGCGGCTCGGCGTCGCGAGGATTGTAACGTTCGATGGCCATTGTCTAAAATTCCGGGTATCGAGGGGAAAAATTTGCGCTGACCTTCACCATGAAACGACCGGGGCGTCAAGTTTGGCGGGGCATTCGGGCGTTCAATCTTGGCCAGCGTGCCTCAAATGGTGCTAAACCCGCTTGGCATCAAGGCAATCGGCGTCTAGTTAGCGGTTCGAACGGTTTAAAAAAGGTCTTGTGATGGAAATCGAAGCACGTCTTGAGGATGTCAGGCAGCGCATTGCGGATGTTGCGGAAAAATCCGGCCGCAAGGCGACGGATGTTGCCTTGGTTGCGGTGTCGAAGACATTCGACGCGGAAGCGATCCAGCCCGTCATCGATGCCGGCCAGCGCGTGTTCGGCGAAAACCGCGTGCAGGAAGCACAGGGCAAGTGGCCTGCCCTCAAGGAGAAGACATCCGATATCGAGCTGCATCTGATCGGACCGCTGCAATCCAACAAGGCGGCGGATGCGGTGGCGCTGTTTGATGTCGTGCAGAGTATCGACCGGGAGAAGATCGCCCGCGCGCTTTCCGAAGAATGCGCCAAACAGGGCCGTAGCCTGCGGTTTTATGTGCAGGTCAACACCGGCCTTGAGTCGCAGAAGGCCGGCATCGATCCGCGTGAAACCGTTGCCTTCGTGGCTTTTTGCCGTGACGACTTGAAACTGCCGGTCGAGGGGTTGATGTGCATTCCGCCGGCGGAGGAAAATCCGGGGCCGCATTTCGCGCTTCTGGCCAAGCTTGCCAGACAATGCGGCCTTGAGAAGCTTTCCATGGGCATGTCCGGCGATTTCGAAACCGCCGTCGAGTTTGGTGCCACCAGCGTCCGGGTCGGCTCGGCGATCTTCGGCAGCCGGTAAAATCTCGAAAACAAAAAACCCGGCACTGCGGCCGGGTTTCAAATGTCGGAAAGACTTCGATCAGTATTGATCGTCCTCGTCTTCGTCCTTCGGTGCAGACTTCAGCGAGGAGAGCTTCTTGAACACGGCGTCGGCGTCGATCTGCTCTTCTTCCTCGCGCTGGAAGTTGTAATCCAGACCTTCCGTCGCCGTTGCCGGCTGCAGCGTGTTGCCAAGCTCTTCGGCTGTTGGCAGCGGGCGGCCGCGCGAAGCGCGTTCGACTTCAAGGTCAAGATCGATCTGGCTGCAGAGGCCAAGCGTTACCGGGTCCATCGGCGTCAGGTTGGCCGAATTCCAATGGGTGCGGTCGCGAATCTGCTCGATGGTGGATTTGGTTGTGCCGACGAGACGCGAAATCTGCGCATCCTTCAGTTCCGGATGGTTGCGAACCAGCCAGAGAATGGCGTTCGGACGGTCCTGGCGCTTGGAAACCGGCGTGTAGCGCGGGCCACGACGCTTGGATTCCGGCACGCGCACCTTCGGCTCGGAAAGCTTGAGCTTGTGGTTGGGGTTGCCTTCGGCGCGGGCGATCTCGTCGCGGGAAAGCTGTCCCGTCGCGATTGGATCGAGACCCTTGATGCCCTGTGCGGCTTCACCGTCGGCAATCGCCTTGACTTCCAGCGGATGCAATTTGCAGAACGTGGCTATCTGGTCGAACGACAGCGCGGTGTTGTCAACCAGCCATACAGCAGTTGCCTTTGGCATGAGCAATTGTTGAGCCATAGATACAGTCCTTCTGTCCGTCCGCGCCGGTGTCGCGGGCGTGGTATCAACCACTGAATTTCCGGGATATGACGGCTCTATAGCGGCATTGCATCAGAATTGCAATTCTTTGCGAAACAAATGACCTTTGTCTAATTGCCGTGTGCATTTGAACTGCTATGAATTCAACACATGCCTGAGGTGGGAGTCTCAAGGCGCGCTCATAACAGGACATACTTGGTTTCAGGAGGAGTTTATGTCTGCCAAAATCTACCCGGTGCTCAAATCCGCGAAAGCCCGCACGCTCATCGACAATGAGCGGTACCAGAAATGGTATCAGGAGAGCGTCGAGGATCCGGAAAAATTCTGGGACAAGCACGGCCGGCGGATCGACTGGTTCAAGCCCTATACCAAGGTCAAGAACACCTCCTTCAAGGGACGTGTACCGATCAAGTGGTTCGAGGATGGCCTGACGAACGTCTCCTACAACTGTATCGACAGGCATCTGAAGACGCATGGCGAGCGCACGGCGATCATCTGGGAAGGCGACAATCCCTATATCGACAAGAAGATCACCTATAACCAGCTCTATGATTATGTCTGCCGTCTGGCGAATGTGCTGAAGAAGCACGGCGTCAAGAAAGGTGACCGCGTCACCATCTACATGCCGATGATCCCCGAGGCGGCCTATGCCATGCTCGCCTGCGCCCGCATCGGTGCCGTGCATTCCGTCGTCTTTGGCGGCTTCTCGCCGGAAGCGCTGGCCGGCCGTATCGTCGACTGCGAATCAACCTTCGTCATCACCTGCGATGAAGGCGTGCGTGGCGGCAAGCCAATCCCGCTCAAGGAAAACACCGACAAGGCGATCGATATCGCCGCCAAGCAATATGTCATCGTCAACAAGGTTCTTGTCGTGCGCCGCACTGGTGGCAAGACCGGCTGGGCGCCAGGCCGCGATATCTGGTACCATCAGGAAATCGCCACGGTGAAACCGGATTGCCCGCCAGCGAAGATGCGGGCGGAAGATCCGCTGTTCATCCTCTACACATCAGGTTCCACTGGCAAGCCGAAGGGCGTTCTGCACACGACGGGCGGCTACCTCGTCTATACGTCGATGACGCATGAATATGTCTTCGACTACAAGGATGGCGAGGTTTTCTGGTGTACGGCCGATGTCGGCTGGGTTACCGGCCATTCCTACATCGTCTACGGGCCGCTTGCGAATTGTGCGACGACGCTGATGTTCGAAGGCGTTCCCAACTTCCCGGATCAGGGTCGTTTCTGGGAAGTCATCGACAAGCACAAGGTCAATATCTTCTATACCGCACCGACGGCGCTCCGGTCGCTGATGGGGGCGGGCGACCAGTTCGTCACGCGCTCGTCGCGCGAAAGCCTGCGGCTGCTTGGAACGGTCGGCGAGCCGATCAATCCGGAAGCATGGGAGTGGTATTACCATGTGGTCGGCGAGGACAAGAGCCCGATCGTTGATACCTGGTGGCAGACGGAAACGGGTGGCATTCTGATATCGCCGCTGCCCGGAGCGACCGATCTGAAACCGGGTTCGGCGACACGGCCATTCTTCGGCGTGCAGCCGCAGCTTGTCGATGCTGAAGGCAATGTGCTGGAAGGGCCGGCGGACGGCAATCTTTGCATCACCGACAGCTGGCCGGGCCAGTCGCGGTCGGTATATGGCGATCATCAACGCTTTATCGATACGTACTTCTCGACCTATAAGGGCAAGTATTTCACCGGCGATGGCTGCCGGCGTGACGAGGATGGCTATTACTGGATCACCGGTCGCGTCGATGACGTGCTGAACGTTTCAGGCCACCGTCTCGGCACGGCCGAAGTGGAATCGGCGCTGGTATCGCATCATCTCGTTTCGGAAGCGGCCGTGGTTGGTTATCCGCACCCCATCAAGGGACAGGGCATTTATTGTTATGTCACGCTGATGGCGGGGCAGAATGGCGATTATGCGCTGCGCGAGGAGCTGGTGAAGCATGTGCGCAACGAGATCGGGCCGGTCGCAACGCCGGACAAGATCCAGTTCGCGCCGGGCCTGCCCAAGACCCGCTCGGGCAAGATCATGCGGCGTATTCTGCGCAAGATCGCCGAGGATGATTTTGGTGCACTGGGGGATACGTCGACGCTTGCCGATCCCGCGGTGGTGGAAGACCTTATCGCCAACCGCCAGAACCGCACTGCATCCTGATTTTCTGGAAAGGCTGCTTCGGCAGCCTTTTTCGTTCTGCAAACGAAAACACCCGGAAGCGAGCTTCCGGGTGTTTTTTATTCAATACAGTCAGGCTTACTGGCCGCGGATTTTCTTCAGGTCGGCCAGAACGGCGTCAACAACGTCTGCGCCGATTTCAGCCTTGTGCTTTTCGTAAACGACCATCGACTTCTCGCGGATACGCGCCTGCTCTTCCGGAGACAGCGAGTTGACCTCGAGACCGGCAGCCTTGATCTTTTCCAGCGACTTCTGGTTCAGTTCGCGGATGACCTTGCGCTCTTCGTCGCGGCCGACGACTGCGCATTCACGCAGGGCCGTCTGTTCTTCGGGCGTATAGCTGTCGAAGATCGGCTTGGAGAAGAGGAAGAGGAACGGCGTGTAGGCGTGGTTCGTCTCGGTGATGTACTTCTGCACCTCGTAGAACTTGGAGGTGTCGATCGTCACATAGGGGTTTTCCTGCGCGTCGATGGCGTTGGTTTCAAGCGCCGAGAAGACTTCGCCGAAAGCCATCGGCGTCGCATTGGCGCCGAGGTTCTGGAAGGTGTCGAGGAAGATGTTGTTCTGCATCACGCGGACCTTGAGGCCCGAGAAATCTTCCCACTTGTTTACGGCATGCTTGGAGTTCGACAGGTTGCGGAAGCCGTTTTCCCAATAGGCCAGGTTTACGAGGCCCTGTTCTTCCAGCTTCTTGTTCATCATGTCGCCGAAAGCGCCGTCCATGACCGCGTCAGCTTCCTTGTCGTTCGCAAACAGGAACGGCAGGTCGAATACGCCGAGCGACGGGATGAGGCCGACGAGCGGCGACGAGGACGTCACGACGGCTTCCTGAACGCCGGAGCGCAGGGCCTGTGTTGCCTGAAGGTCGCCGCCGAGAGCGCCGCCCCAGAATGCCGTCAGCTTCAGCTTGCCGCCCGACTTGTCGTCGAGGCAGGCCTGCATGGCCTTGATGCCATTGCCAACCGGGTGATCCTGGTTGATGCCGTTCGACACGCGGATGTTACGGCTGTTGAATTCAGCCATTGCCGGTGCTGCGGCGCCAACGGCAAAAGCGATGGCGGTTGTGGTCAGAAGAAGCTTTCTCATAATATCCTCCCTTGGATTGTGGTCGAGAAAAAGTATCGGTTAACGAAGGTACTGCAGAGGTACCAGGACGATATCCGGGAAAATCACCAGCAGCGCCAAGACGATGGTTTCGGCAACGAGGAACGGCCAGACGCCGACCGTGACCTTGCCGAGCGGGATGCGCCCGACACCGCTGACGACGTTCAGAACGACGCCAACCGGAGGGGTAATCAGGCCGATGGCGTTGTTGATGATGAAGAGTACACCGAAATAGACCGGATCGATGCCTGCCTGCTTGACGATAGGCATCAGAACAGGCGTCAGGATCAGGATGGTCGGCGTCAGGTCAAGCGCGGTGCCGACGATGAAAACCAGCACCATCATGGCGGCCATCAGCAGCATCGGGCGATCGATCAGCGGCTCGATATAGCCTGCCACTTCGTTCGGAATATTCGCAGCCGTGATGAGCCACGCGGAGACGAGTGCTGCGCAGACGAGGAACATGATGATCGAGGTGCTCTTGGCGGCACGCAGGAGCACGTGAAACAGGTCCGCCGGCTTCAATTCGCGATAGATCACCATGCCGACAAACAGCGCATAGGCGGCGGCAACGACGGCGGCTTCCGTCGGTGTCATGATGCCGGCCTTGATGCCGCCGAGAATGATGACAGGCATGCCGAGCGCCCAGCCGGCACGAGCAGTCACGAGCAGACGTTCCTTGCCCGAAGTCTTGGGCAGGGGCTTTACGTTGTCCTTACGCACCACGATCAGCCAGGCGATGATGAGCGATGTGCCCATCAGAATACCCGGAACGATGCCGGCGAGGAAAAGCTGGGTGATCGAGACGTTGGCGGCGACACCGAAGACAATGAAGGCCATGGACGGCGGAATGACCGGGGCGATGATGCCACCTGCGGCAATGAGGCCGCCGGAGCGCGGGATATTGTAGCCGGCCTTCGCCATCATCGGAATGAGGATCGCGGCAAGGGCTGCGGTATCAGCTGCGGCCGAACCGGAGATGCTGGCCATGATGATGGCCGCGACGATCGCCACGATGCCGAGGCCGCCACGGATATGGCCGACAAGCGCGATCGCGAAGTCGATGATGCGGCGGGAGAGACCACCGGAATTCATCAGTTCGCCAGCCAGAATGAAGAAGGGGATGGCGAGCAGCGTGAAGGTGTCTGCGCCCGAAATCATGTTCTGGGCGATGATCGCGGTGTTGAACATGCCCATGTACCACATGAGCACGACGCCGCAGAACATCAGGGAGAAGGCGACGGGAACGCCAATCGCCATTGCTCCCAGCAGAGAGCCGACAAAAACGAAAAGTGTCATGGTATCAGCGCTCCGAAAGCTGTTCGATCGTCAGGTTCTCGCCCGCGAACTGGGCGATTTCATCCTCTGTGACGCGACCGGTCAAATAGCGGTACAGGCGTTCCAGTGCGATGATGAACATCAGGCCGCCGGTGAACATGCCGATGCCATAGACCCAGATCATCGAAAGCTTGGTGACAGGGGCATGCATGCTGGCATTGATGGCGGACTGCTTCCAGGTTCCCCAGAAGAAGATGGCGGAACAGGCCAGGATGATGATGTTCGACGCGATCATGCAAAAGACGCGGGCGCGGCGCGACAGGAACATCACGAGCGTTTCAATGCCCATGTGGCTGTTTTCGCGAAAGGTCAACACGGCGCCGATGAAAGTCAGCCACACGAAGAAATAGCGCGACAGTTCTTCCGAGATGTTGATGCCGGAATTCATCGTGTAACGCATGACGACGTTGACGAAGACCATGATCGACATGCCGGCGAGCAGCAGGACGAGAATGATTTCGAGAATCCGGTAAAAGAGATTGATGGTCTTTTGCATTTTCCCCTCCCGAAGAAATATCTGAAGCATTTACGGCTAAGGATTGCCGCCAATGCTCCACCTATGGGTTTTTCGCAAAAATTGCACGTACCCTCTGCTGATCGCTCAGAGTAGCCCGCGTTTCGCCAGATTGCGCATCAGGGCCGCGGTGCCGAATGTCCATTCCGGGCATTCGTCTGTTGTCGCGACCCAATTGATCAACTTGCCGAGCTTGGGCGAGGAGATTTCGACACGGTCGCCCCTGGAATGGGTGAAACCGAGACCCGGCCCATGACGATCCTTTACCGGTGCGAACATCGTGCCAAGGAAAAAGACGGCTCCGTCAGGATATTGATGATTGCGGTTCAGGAGCTGGGACGCAAGGTTTTCCGGCGTGCGGCTGATGGCCTCCATGGGGCTTACACCCGTCATGGTGAAACCGTCTTCGCCTTCAACCAGAAGCGAGATTTGCGACTTCTTCACGTCGTCGATGGTGAAGCGTCCGTCAAACAGGCGGATGAAGGGGCCGATCGCGCAGGATGCGTTGTTGTCCTTCGCCTTGCTGAGCAGCAGGGCGGAGCGGCCTTCGAAATCGCGCAGGTTGACGTCGTTGCCAAGCGTCGCGCCGACGATGCGGCCGTCGGAGGCGATGGCGAGTACCACTTCCGGCTCCGGGTTGTTCCATTGCGACTTCGGGTGAACGCCGATCAGCGCGCCGCAACCGACCGAAGCCATGGCCTGCGCCTTGGAGAATATTTCCGCATCCGGGCCGATACCCACTTCCAGATATTGCGACCAGAGGCCCATTTCCTGAAGCAGTTTTTTCACTTCGGCCGCTTTTTCAGAGCCGGCCTCAAGTCCCTTGAGATTGTCGCCGAGAACCGGCGCCAGTCTTCCGCGGATTTCCTGCGCACGAAGCGGGTCGCCCTTGGCCTGCTCTTCGATCACGCGTTCCAGCATGCTGTCGGCGAAGGTGACACCGGCGGCCTTGACGGCCTGAATGTCGTTGGGAGCAAGAAGTTCGCCGGCGGAGCCGTCCAGAAAGGCTTCGAGCGCGCCGAGTGCGACGAAAGTGCCGGTGTCGGCAAGCCGCTCCACGAGATCCGTCTTTTCCAGAAGTTCGGACATGGTGGGTGAGATGGAGGTAAGGTCGTAAAGGACGCCGTCCTTGAGCAGAACCGGGCAGGGGCCGCCTTCGCTTTTCGACCAGACGCGGCCGACGAGCAGCGCGTTCTCGGAATCTTCAGGCAAAATTGCGGTAGCGTCGATGGACCTGGTGCCGGTCATGTAGTCCTCCCCTTCAGCCCTCCAGACAATCCGCCTCCTGCGGTCTTATTGTCTGGATGTCTGACAACCTAATCTTATTCTTCTTAGTATGACTTTTCTGACGAGTCTAGCGGTCCAGAAGACAAAATTATCGTCTTTCGCCCCTGGATTACCGGAAAGCCGTAAAACCTGTCCTATAGCTTTGCGGTTGAGGCCTTATTATCCTCAGAATATATCCAGTTCGAGGTTGACCCGGCTTGCTGCGCCGATCAGATGTCTGCGCATCGCATTCTTGGCCGCAGTCGCGTCTGCGCTTTCGACTGCCTCGTAGATTGCCACATGTTCGGCGATTGTCACTTCGAGAATTTCTCCGAAAACCGCGCGTGCGAAAGCGATGTTGATCGCCGAGCTGATGCGTTCGGCAATGAAGCCGAGGAACATCAGGAAATATTCATTCTGCGTCGCTTCCGCCAGAATGCGGTGGAAGTCGAGATCGGCCGCCACGCCCTCCGTCGACCAGTCGTCGGCAGTCTTCATCTTTTCCAGCGCTGCAGCGAGCCGCGTCAGCTGCTGCGGGCTGCGGTGCAGCGCTGCCAGACCCGCTGCCTCGATTTCGAGCGGCATACGAAGCTGGAAGAGATCACGGAAATTTTCCGGGTCGTTCAGGCGGGAGCGCTCGATGCGGATGGACAGTCTTTGCCGGGGATCGGTGACGAATGCGCCGACGCCCTGCCGCGTTTCAACGAAGCCTTCGTTGCGCAATTGCGCGATTGCCTCGCGGATGACCGAGCGGCTGACGCCGAAGGTTTTTGCAAGCACATGTTCCGTCGGCAGCCTGTCTCCCGGCCCGAGTTTCGAATCATTGATCTCGCGTGCGATCTCTGCGGCGATCCGGCCGGGCAGATGGTCGTTGCGATGTATCTGATTGAACTCCAGCGTCATGGTTGCTCCCGTTCCATAGAAACGATTGGTTCGTTTTCCCACGGCAGCGACTTCCTCCTTCGCCACGAGCGGGGTTTTCAAAGGCGGCGTATGCGGCCGCCCTTGCCATTCCTCGATTAGCTATCCGGTTGCAGGCTTATCTGGCAACCGGGATTCATCCGTAAATCGGGGTCGAAGGCGTTTTTCAGGCCGGTGATCATCCGGCGCTGCACATCAGATAGCCGGCTTTCGAAATCGGAGCGTTTCAGGCGGCCGATGCCGTGCTCGGCGCTGATGCTGCCGACGTAGCGGTCGAGGACCTCGTTGACGAGTGTCTTGGACTTGTAGATGAACGCATCACGCTCCTCCGGTGTGGCACCGTTTGGCGGAAGCACGTTGAGATGGACGTTGCCATCGCCGACATGGCCGTAGGAAACCGCGAGGCATTCCGGCAGCTTTTCCGCCAGTTCCGCTTCCGCCTCGGCCACGAAAGCCGAAAGTTTCGAAAGCGGCACCGAGATATCGGTGCGCATATGGCTGCCGCGCAGTGCCTGGCCTTCATTCATGCCCTCACGGAAGAGCCACAACGACTGCGCCTGTGCGCGAGAGGAGGCGATGACGCCGTCCAGCACCAGTCCGTCTTCCATGACGCCCTCGAGGAAACGGCCCATCAGATCGGCAGTATCCACCAGACCGGAGCCGGAAATTTCCATCAGCACATAGGCCGGGTAATCGCCGGCGATCGGCATCTTGAGGTCGGGGATTGCCTCGATCGCAAGTGTGAAAGCCACCGGCGGCATGAATTCGAAGGCGGACATCAGGTCGCAGCATTCGCGGCGGGCGCGGCGATAAAGCTTGATGGCATCGTCAAGCGAATTGAGGCCGAGCAGCGCAGTCTCGACATGTTCAGGATTGGGGTAAAGCTTGACGGCAACGGCGGTGACGATGCCGAGCGTTCCTTCCGCGCCGATAAAAAGCTGCTTTAAATCAATGCCGCGATTGTCCTTGCGCAGCGTGGACAGGCCGTTCCAGATGGTACCGTCCGGGAGGACCACTTCGAGCCCCAGAACCAGCTCGCGGGTCATGCCGTAACGCAGGACATTGATGCCGCCGGCATTGGTTGAGACGTTGCCACCGATGCGGCAGCTGCCCTGCGCGCCGAGGGACAGCGGGAAGAACATGCCTTTGTCCTCCACCGCATCCTTGAATTCCGAGAGAATGCAGCCGGCTTCAACGACAGCGGAAAAATCGTCGCTGTCGATGGCGCGGATGGCGTTCATGCGCTCCAGGCTCAGCACGACCTGATGTTTCGGGGCATCGGGAATGCCGCCGAGCACCAAGCCGGTGTTGCCGCCCTGGGGGATGATGGCGAGGCCGAGTTCGGCGCAGGCGCGCACCGTGTCGGACACTTCCTGCGTAGAACGAGGGCGGATGACGGCCACGGCCGAACTGGTGACATCACCGTGCCAGTCACGGCAATAGCGCAGCATGTCTTCCTGCGATGTCAGCAGCAGGGCTTCACCAAGCCTGCTCTTCAGCGAGAACCGCAATTCCTCGATATCGTGTTCACTCACGATCGTCATTCCACCCTCTCCGTCCAATCCGCCCTAAAATATGAGGGCAAGGGTTTGTGGCCTTGCATTTGCCGGCACCCTTGCTTTTGTTAGTTTGTGAAAAAATACTATTTTCAATCGGATCATATAAGGTTATCAGACAACCTTACAAGCTAATTTATCGGTCCATCGGCCGATGATGTTTTTTCGGTCTCGGGAGAATGACCGGGACACAGAGGAGGAAGACATGCATATCGCAATCATCGGCGCCGCGGGCATGGTTGGCCGCAAGCTGACGCAGCGTCTCGTGAAAGATGGATCGCTCGGTGGCAAGCCGATCGAGAAATTCACGCTTATCGACGTGTTCCAGCCCGAAGCGCCTGCCGGTTTTTCCGGTGCTGTCGATGCGCGCGCAGCTGATCTCTCCGCCCCGGGTGAAGCTGAAAAGCTGGTGGACGCCCGTCCGGATGCCATCTTCCATCTCGCCGCCATCGTGTCTGGTGAAGCGGAACTCGATTTTGACAAGGGCTACCGTATCAATCTCGACGGCACCCGTTATCTCTTCGACGCCATCCGCATTGCTAACGGTAAGGATGGTTACAAGCCGCGCGTGGTTTTCACCTCGTCGATTGCCGTCTTCGGCGCGCCGCTTCCCTATCCGATCCCGGATGAATTCCACACCACGCCGCTGACAAGCTATGGCACGCAGAAGGCAATCTGCGAGCTGCTGCTGTCCGATTACAGCCGTCGCGGTTTCTTCGATGGTATCGGCATCCGTCTGCCGACTATCTGCATTCGTCCGGGCAAGCCGAATGCGGCGGCCTCCGGCTTCTTCTCGAATATCCTGCGCGAGCCGCTGGTCGGCCAGGAAGCGGTTCTGCCAGTGCCGGAAAGCATCCGCCACTGGCATGCCTCGCCGCGTTCCGCCGTCGGTTTTCTCATTCATGGTGCGACGATCGACGTCGAAAAAGTCGGTCCGCGCCGCAACCTGTCGATGCCCGGCCTCAGCGCCACCGTTGGTGAGCAGATTGAAGCGCTGCGCAAGGTGGCTGGCGAAAAGGCCGTCGCCCTCATCCGTCGCGAGCCGAACGAGATGATCATGCGCATGTGCGAAGGCTGGGCCCCCGGTTTCGAAGCCAAGCGCGCTCGCGAACTGGGCTTTACGGCTGAGAGCTCCTTCGAAGAAATCATTCAGGTTCATATCGAAGACGAACTGGGAGGTTCACTGAAATGAGGATCAGTGGGGAGGAGAAGAACCGGTCTTTTGCCTTTATCGGCACGGGCCTGATGGGCGGGCCGATGGCGCGGCGTCTGTTGGGTGCCGGCTTTTCGGTCACGGTCTGGAACCGTAGCGCGGATAAGGCGGAGGCTCTTGTTGCCGATGGTGCGGTTCTCGCGGCATCGCCGGCGGAGGCCGCCAAGGGTGCCGATATCGTCATAACCATGTTGAGCGATGGCAAGGCTGTGGGCGAGGTGCTGTTCGAGGCCGGCGTGGCCGATGCGCTGAAAAAGGGAGCTGTCGTGATCGACAGCAGCTCGATTGCGCCGCCGATTGCGCGCGAACACTCCTCCCGGCTTGAGGCGCTTGGCATTCATCACATCGATGCCCCGGTCTCCGGTGGTGTGCCGGGCGCAACTGCCGGCACACTCGCCATCATGGCGGGTGGCGACGAGGCGCTGATCTCGGGTCTTGCAGATGTCTTTGCGCCGATGGGCCGGCTGACCTATGTCGGTCCTTCAGGCGCGGGCCAGCTCTGCAAACTCGCCAACCAGCAGATCGTCGCCATTACGATCGGCGCGGTTGCCGAGGCGATGATGCTAGTGGAAGCGGGCGGCGCATCCCGGGAAGGTTTTCGCAATGCCATACGCGGCGGTTTTGCCGAAAGCCGGATTCTGGAGCTGCATGGCGAGCGCATGGTGAAGCGCAATTTCGTGCCGGGTGGTCCATCCAAGTTTCAGCTCAAGGACCTGAACGGCGTGCTGGCGATGGCGAAGGATATGTCGTTGACGTTGCCGCTGACCCAGCAGGTGACGCGGGAATTCGATGACTTCGTGGGTGATGGCGGAGCCGATATCGACCATAGCGGTATCCTGCTTTACCTCGAAAAACTCAACAACCGCGAACAGGGCTGAAGCGATCTCATGAGCGACGACAAGACACCCATGCGCCGCCTGAGGTCCCAGGATTGGTTCGACAACCCTGACCATCTCGACATGACGGCGCTCTACCTGGAGCGCTTCATGAATTACGGCGTGACGCCGGAAGAGCTGCGTTCCGGCAAGCCGGTCATCGGCATCGCCCAGAGCGGCAGTGACCTGACGCCTTGCAACCGCGTCCATGTGGAACTCGTCAAGCGGGTGCGCGATGGCATCCGCGACGCGGGTGGCATCCCTATCGAGTTTCCGACGCACCCGATGTTCGAAAACTGCAAGCGCCCGACGGCGGCGCTTGACCGCAATCTTGCCTATCTCAGCCTTGTGGAAGTGCTGTACGGTTATCCGCTCGATGGCGTCGTTCTGACCACCGGCTGCGACAAGACCACGCCTTCTGCGCTGATGGCGGCAAGCACGGTCGATATCCCGGCCATTGTGCTTTCCGGCGGGCCGATGCTTGACGGATATCATGACGGCGATCTGGTTGGTTCCGGCACTGTCATCTGGCGCATGCGCCGCAAATATGGTGCGGGCGAAATCACCCGCGAGGAGTTTTTGCAGGCGGCGCTCGAATCCGCTCCTTCCGTGGGCCATTGCAACACCATGGGCACGGCGTCCACCATGAATGCCATGGCGGAAGCGCTCGGCATGTCGCTCACCGGCTGTGGCGCGATCCCGGCCGCTTATCGTGAGCGCGGCCAGATGGCCTATCGCACCGGCCGCCGCGCGGTTGAACTGGTTGTGGAGAATATCAAGCCTTCCGACATCATGACGCGTGAAGCGTTCCTGAACGCGATCCGCGTCAATTCGGCAATTGGCGGTTCCACCAATGCCCAGCCGCATCTGGCGGCAATGGCGAAACATGCGGGTGTTGAGCTGCGCGAGGAGGACTGGCAGGTCCACGGCTACGACATTCCGCTTATCGCCAATGTCCAGCCGGCCGGTAAATGGCTGGGTGAGAAATATCACCGTGCCGGCGGCACGCCCGCCATCATGTGGGAGCTTCTCAAGGCGGGCAAGCTCGACGGAAGCTGTCCGACCGTAACCGGCAAAACCATGGCGGAAAATCTGGAAGGTCGGGAATCGACCGACCGCGACGTGATCCTGCCTTACGATAAGCCGCTGAAGGAACGGGCCGGTTTCCTCGTTCTCAAGGGCAATCTCTTCGATTTCGCCATCATGAAGACAAGCGTGATCTCGGCGGAATTCCGGCAGCGCTATTTGAGCGAACCGGGCCGCGAGGGGATTTTCGAGGGAAAATGCGTGGTGTTCGATGGTTCTGAGGACTATCACGCCCGCATCAACGATCCATCCCTCGGTATTGACGAACGCACCATTCTCGTCATTCGCGGCGCAGGGCCGCTCGGCTGGCCGGGTTCGGCTGAGGTCGTCAACATGCAGCCGCCGGATGCGCTGTTAAAAAAAGGCATCACCAGCCTGCCGACAATCGGCGACGGCCGGCAATCGGGAACGGCGGACAGCCCGTCGATCCTCAATGCCTCGCCGGAAAGTGCAGCCGGTGGTGGGCTCGCCTGGCTTCGCACCGGCGACGTGATCCGTATCGACTTTAATGAAGGGGCATGCAACGCGCTGGTGCCGGAGGCAGAGCTTGAAGCGCGCAAGGCTGATGGCATCCCGGCGGTACCGGCGGATGCGACGCCCTGGCAGCGAATCTACCGTCAATCGGTGACGCAGCTTTCGGATGGCGCGGTTCTGGATGGGGCTGCGGATTTCCGAAGGATTGCCGAGAAGATGCCCCGCCACAATCACTGATTCGGCACTGATCAGACATGATGAAAATCCCCGGCCACGACCGGGGATTTTTCTTTTCCGGGCGGTTTCACAATTGATTGCGACCTCCTAATGTACCTGCAAATCCGCATCACAGGAGCAGGGCATGACAGATATTTCGATGATCGAGGCGGCGCGTCAGCGCATCGGCAACCAGGCGGTGCGGACACCGCTGCTGTCATCACCGTTTCTGGATGAGATTGCGGGCCGAAAACTGTTTGTGAAGGCCGAGTGCCTGCAAAGGACAGGTTCCTTCAAGTTTCGCGGCGGCTGGTCAGCCGTCTCCGGTCTGCCTGCCGAGGTGCGCGCTAAGGGCGTGCTCGCTTTTTCTTCGGGTAACCACGCGCAGGGCGTGGCGCTTGCCGCCCGCCTGCATGGTGTTCCCGCCGTCATCATCATGCCCTCCGATGCGCCGAAGATCAAAATCGACAATACCCGCGCCTATGGTGCGGAGGTGGTGCTTTATGACCGGGCGAACGAGGATCGAGACGCCATCGGCGACCGACTGTCGCGCGACCGTGGGCTGACACCGATCAGGCCTTACGACGAACCGCTTGTCATTGCCGGGCAGGGCACGGTGGGGCTGGAGATCGCTGAACAGGGCGCGGAGCTGGGGATCGGTGCGGCAGAGGTTCTGGTGCCCTGCGGTGGAGGCGGTCTCACCTCGGGCATCTCGCTCGCGCTTGCCGCGAAAGCACCGAACTACAAGGTCAGGACTTCAGAACCGGAGCGGTTCGACGACGTGGCGCGCTCCCTTGCCGCGGGTAAGATAGAGCGCAACGCAACGGCCTCGGGTTCGATCTGCGACGCGATCGTTACGCCGCAACCCGGCAACATCACCTTCCCGATCATGGCCGGGCTTTGCGGAAAAGGCATTGCCGTGACCGATGAGGAAGCGCTGCGGGCCACGGTCCTCGCCTTCAACCGGCTGAAGGTCGTTGTTGAGCCCGGTGGCGCGGTGGCTCTTGCCGCGGCGCTTTTCCATGGTGGTGAACTGGAAAGTGAAACGGTGATTGCGGTTGCGTCCGGCGGCAATGTGGATCCCGGGATCATGGCGGATGCGCTGGCTCGCTTTGGCTGAGGCGGCAGGCGTAGATTAATCCCTGAGCCGTGCCGCAATGTCGGCGGCAATCGCCAGTGAGGCGGTCAGGCCGGGGCTTTCTATGCCAAAAAGATTGACGAGGCCGGCAAGTCCGTGGGTTTCCGGCCCGTCGATGCGAAAATCCATGGCGGGTTCGTCGGGTCCGGAAATCTTTGGCCGTATGCCGGAATAGGCTGGGATCAAGGCATCGTCCGGAAGGCCCGGCCAATAACGCCGTATAGCATCGCTGAAACCCTCCATGCGGCGGGGATTGACGGCGTAATCGATGGTTTCGACCCATTCCACGTCAGGGCCGAACCGAGCCTGACCGGCGAGATCGAGCGTGAGGTGCACGCCGAGGCCGTGGGTGTGCGGTGCGGGATAGATGAGCCGCGAAAACGGCGACTTGCCTTTCAACGAAAAATAGCTGCCTTTGGCGAAGCGCGCCTGAGGGATGACTTGTGCCGGCAGGCCCTCGATCTTTTTTGCCACCATCGGCGCGATGAGGCCGGCGGAATTGATGAGCAGGCGGCATGTCAGGCTCATCGGCTCCTTGCCGCCGACATCAACACGGAACCCCCCGCTGATTGTCTGCGCCCTTTCGAAAGGTGCGTTCAAGGCAAGGGCGGCGCCATGGTCTTCCGCCTCACCGAGCAAGGCCAGCATATAGCCGTGGCTGTCGATGATGCCGGTCGAAGGTGAGAGCAGGGCTGCCCTGCAGGCAAGAGCGGGCTCAAGCGAAAGCGCCTGCCGTTCATCGATCAGCTCCAGGTCGTCGCAGCCGTTGGCCTCACCCTTGTGCTTGAGCCCGGTCAGCAGGGTCATTTCAGCGTCATCGGCCGCCGCGATAATTTTGCCGCAGCGGCGATGCGAAACACCGTGGCTCTGGCAGAAGGCATAGAGCCGCGCCTTGCCCTCCACGCAGAACCGGGCCTTGAGGCTTCCGGCCGGATAATAAAGCCCGGCGTGAATGACCTCGCTGTTGCGGGAAGAGGTCGCGGAACCGAGTTCTTTTTCGCTCTCCAGGATGATGACAGAGAGGCCGCGCATCGACAGTTCACGGGCCGCCGCCAGCCCGATCACTCCTGCCCCGATGATGATGGCGTCGATATCCATCATGTCTCCCTGTCCGCAGATAGTCCATTTGAACGAACGCCGCCGCGCCGCGCCAATATTCCGCGATGGGTAGATTGATGCTTGTCGGGAGGCAAGTGGCGACCCCTATTTTTCCCAATTGGCGCTTCTTATGGAATTTTATCTCTACTGGAACGGTAGGGGATGAAGCTATTCTGTGGGTGAGATTAACCATCGCCCGCTTGACGGGCCAGACACGGAAGGGAGCGCACAATGTCTTATTCCAAAGCAGGAAAAGTAAAAGACTTTGTCTCGCAGCCCCAGTCACCACGCAACTGGAGAGATTCGGTGCATGCGGCTCTTGTCGGCGTCTGTGTGGCGTTTGTCGCCGCCGTCATATTCGGTCTCGTTCCCTGATCCTCCCGTCTTTTCCATCAGGGTATTTGAGAACAAAAGGCCGGTCGCTCCTCCGATCGGCCTTTTTCATGCGCATTCACGCCTTCAGATAATCCTCGGCCAGATTGACCCAGAAGGCGGTTCCGATCGGCAGGATGTCGTCGTTGAAGTCGAATTTCGGGTGGTGCAGCGGTGGGTCGTTGTCGGTGCGCGCCGTGCCAAGGAAGAAATAACAGCCCGGCCGTTTTTCCAGCATATAGGCAAAATCCTCCGCGCCCATCGACGGACGCTGCATCTCGGCCACCTTTTCAGATCCGGCAAAACGGCGGGCGAGATCGGCGACATAGTCCGTCTCCGCCTTGTGGTTGATGGTTGCGTTATAACCGCGCTCGTAATCGATGGTGACGCTCATGCCATAGCTTGCGGCCTGGCCTTCGGCTATCGCCCGAATGCGCTTTTCCAGTTCATCGCGCACGCCCGCATCGAAGGAGCGGATGGTGAGCAGCATCTCCGCCGTTTCGGGAATGACGTTGCTGGCAACACCGGCATGGAACGCGCCCACGGTGACGACGGCTGACAGTTGCGGATGGATGTTGCGGGACACGACCGTTTGCAGCGCCATGATGATGCTCGCACCGGCAACGATGGGGTCGGCGGCATCCTGCGGTTCGGCGCCGTGGCCGCCATAACCGTTGACGGTGATCTTGCACTCATCGACGGCGGCAAGGATCGGTCCGTCGCGCAGCACGAATTGCCCGAAAGGCACGCCGGGATCGTTATGCAGGGCAAAAACCGCATCGCAGGGGAAGCGGTCAAACAGGCCGTCCTCGATCATGATGCGGGCGCCGCCGAAATTCTCTTCTGCCGGCTGGAAGATAAGATGCAGCGTTCCATCGAAATTCCGGCGTTCGGCAATGATCCTTGCCGCACCCAGGAGCATGGCGGTGTGGCCGTCATGGCCGCAGGCATGCATAACGCCCTGATTGGCGCTGGCATATTCCGCCCCGGTCTCCTCGTGGATCGGCAGGGCGTCGATATCGGCACGAATGCCGAGCGTGCGGGCGCTGTCGCCATTGCGAAGCGTCGCGACGATGCCGGTGCCGGCAAGCCCCCGTGTCACCTCATAACCCATTTCCACCAGCTTCTCGGCAATGAAATCCGACGTCTTGAATTCGGAAAGGCCGATTTCGGGATGGCGGTGCAGGTGATGGCGGATCGCCACCACATCCGGCATGTGGTTGGCAAAGGAGGTGACGTTGGCGGTCTGTCTGGTCATTTTCGAAGTCCCGGTTTACGCCGCTTTTTTCCGGCGCCTTTTAGCAAGGACATAGCAGCATATGTCTCTGCGCGTAAGAGGCGTTCCGGCACCCGAAATGCCCTGAAATTCAGCGCTTGCATCGTGCCGCGACAGGTGGCATGGAACTATTGACGTCCTGGGGCATTAGCTCCTTTCGGATGTGGCGCGGGCCTTCTCGGTTTCGTGTTGCCTTTCAGGTTGTCAACGGGGGACTATCGGGCGTTGCGCGAACAATTTTCGCCGTTGAGGAGTATGCGAAATCCGGTCGGAACGGCTTTGCCGGGCCGTGGGATGAGATTTTCCTGTCGCCGGAAATCCCCTGTTCGCACTGATCACTCGCCTTGCAAATATTTCGGAAAAATTGTGCCACCCGATGTGGCAACGACGGATATCCTTCATCGGATGATACGATCCGCCCGACGGCCGGTCCGGTTCACCGAAGGTTCAGGATAAGTCATAAATATAGCGTGGCCTGATTTTCGTGTGTGCTTCCGCCACGGACGAATGCCGGTCAAGTCGAACAAGTATCCCTTAAGTTCAGAATACGAGCCCGATGTCATTTCATATCACCCCGACCGCCGCCGCCCGTGATTCCGAGACGAAGCAGATTGATCACAATGATTCGATCCGCGCGTCCTATATGACGATTGAGGAACTGCATGATGCGGGCGCCGCGCTTTCCCGCGATGGTGCCGATAGTCTTCCTGGCTTCATGGAATTCGATTTCTTCGAGCGTCATCGTGAGAACGAGAAGGAAATCCTCAGGGTCTATCGCACGACGGCCGTCGATGCGGAGAATGGTGCGACGATCACGCCAGCGGCGGAATGGCTGCTCGACAATCACTACGTCATCGAAGAAGCAATCCAGGAAGTGCGTCGCGATTTTCCGCGCAAGTTCTATCGCCAGCTACCGACGATGACGGTGGGCGGGGTGACGATCCCGCGGGTCATGGCGCTCGGCTGGCTTTATGTCGCCCATACCCACAGCACGGTTTCGCGCGAGAACATGACGGCGCTGGTGGATGGCTACCAGACCTCGAAGACGCTGCAGATCGGCGAATTGTGGGCGCTGCCTTCCATCATTCGTTTTGTCCTCATCGAAAATCTGCGCCGTATCTCCATCCGCGTCGAGCGTTCGCGCCGTATGCGCCAGAAGGCGAATGAGGTCGTCGATGAAATCATCCGGCTGAATGATGCGGAAGCCTCGGCCGCGCTTCTCAAGCAGGTCGATTCGCTGGTCGATGATCCGACTTTCGCGACACAGTTCCTTTATCGTCTGCGCAACGGTTCGCAGACCTCCGGTTTTGCCGTTGCCTGGCTCGAAGAGCGTCTTCACGCTGCCGGCACCGATGCCGAAAACGTCATGATGTCGGAACATAATCGTCTCGCCTCCGGCAATGTGACGATGGGCAATATCGTCAAGAGCCTGCGCGAAATCGACGATACCGAATGGTCGGTGTGGTTCGAGGAAGTCAGCCATATCGACAAGGTTCTGCGCGAGGAGACCGATTACGAAGTTCTCGATTTCGGTTCCCGCAACACCTATCGCAACACGATCGAGCTTCTGGCTCGCCGTTCTCCCAAGACCGAAGTTGAGGTTGCGCGCGCCGCCGTCGAAATGGCGCGCTCCGATATACCTGCCGGTGCGGATGAAAATCATCGCGTCAATGTCGGCTCCGTGCTTGTCGGCCAGCGCCGGTTCGAGCTTGAAAAGGCACTGGGTTACCGGCCGCTGGTGTCGCAGCATATCGTCCGCTCGATGCGCAAGTTCAATTGGCTGGCAATCGCCGCGCCGGTGCTTCTGATCACTGCGATTGCCATGCTGGCGGTCGGCTGGTTCCTCGCGGAAGCGGGCATGCCCTGGTATGTCGTCACCGCCTTCCTGCTGATGTTCGCATTGCCGGCCTCCGAAGGGGCGACCGGTCTCTTCAACACGCTCGTCACCTTCTTCGTGAAGCCGTTCCGGCTGGTCGGATACGAGTTTAAGAACGGCATTCCGCAGGATGCCCGCACGCTGGTCGCCGTGCCCTGCATGCTCACCAGCCGCGACAGTGTCGACGAGATGATGCGCAATATCGAGGTGCACTATCTCGCCAATCCGCATGGCGAGATTTATTTCTCGCTCGTCAGCGACTGGCGCGATGCGCAATATGAGCAATCCGATGAGGATCTCGAAATCCTCGACTATGCCAAGCGCGAGCTTGCGGCGCTGAACAGCCGTTATGCCTTTGACGGCAAGACGCGCTTTTACCTGCTGCACCGCCGCCGCATCTACAATTCGGCCGAAGGCTGCTGGATGGGCTGGGAGCGCAAGCGCGGCAAGCTGCATGAATTGAACATGCTGCTGCGCGGCGACAAGGATACGACATTCCTGGGCGGCGCCAATGTCGTGCCGGAGGGCGTGAAATACGTCATGACGCTGGATGCCGACACGCGCCTGATGCGCGATGCGGTGACCAAGCTCGTCGGCAAGATGCATCACCCGATCAACCGTCCGGTGATCGACCCGGTATCCGGACGGGTTGTCGAAGGTTACGGCCTGCTGCAGCCGCGCGTTACACCCTCGCTCACCACCGGCAAGGACGCCTCCGTTTTCCAGCGCGTCTTCTCTATCAACCGCGGTATCGACCCTTACGTCTTCACCGTTTCCGACGTCTATCAGGACCTGACCTCCGAAGGCACCTTCACTGGCAAGGGTCTTTATGATGTGGATGCCTTCGAGGCGGCGCTGAAGGGCCGGATCGAGGAGAACTCCATCCTCAGCCACGATCTGCTCGAAGGATCCTTCGCGCGCTGCGCATTGGTGACCGACGTGGAGCTGGTGGAGGACTTCCCGACCCGCTACGAGGTGGAAGTCTCGCGCCAGCATCGCTGGGCGCGTGGCGACTGGCAGCTTCTGCCCTT
>CAACWB010000052.1_pt1 | contig 36558 bp, 26 predicted proteins | sample 2275501 | NCBI WGS metagenome assembly CAACWB01 (sample SAMEA5312444, study PRJEB27640) | indoor metagenome | biome: indoor environment; feature: controlled; material: polymer antistatic dissipative epoxy resin | place: Italy | collected 2014-05-27 | reverse complement strand
GCGTCGACGAATTTGATCGGCGCCATGTCCGGCCGTCCCCACGGGCCGTAGACCGTGAAGAAGCGGAAGGCGGTGGTGGGCAGCTTGTGTAGATGGGCATAGCTGTGCGCCATCAGCTCCATCGATTTTTTGGTGGCCGCATAAAGCGTCATCGGCTCGTCGGCCTTGTCGCTCTCCGCGAAGGGGATTTTTTCGTTGGCGCCATAGATGGAGGAGGTAGACGCCAGCATCAGGTGTTTAACCTGCAGGCTCCTGGCAAGCTCCAGCATGTTGAAAGAGCCGATGAGATTGGAATCGATATAGGCGCGCGGATTTTCAAGGCTGTAGCGAACGCCGGCCTGTGCAGCGAGATGGATGATGATCTCCGGCTCTGCGGCCTCTGCCGCGCGCTTCAGCGCATCGGTATCTTCCAGCATGCCGATTTGCGCCCGGAAGCCGTTGGAGCGGGAAAGAATGGCGTGGCGTTTTTCTTTCAGGCTGACATCGTAATATTGCGTCATGCCGTCGAAGCCGGTCACGAAATGGCCGGCATCCAGCAGCCGCTTTGCCACGTAAAATCCGATGAAGCCTGCCGTGCCGGTAACCAGATAACGCATGATGACTATATCCCGAATCTGTTGGTGCGTTTGCGGTTAAACCGAAACGCGAAAATTGGTTCAGTGAAATTCCAGACGATAAACCGCTAGAGTTCCCTGTCGGAGCCGCCCTCATGTGGGCGGCCGACGGCAGCATAGATGAAGCCATGCGCGGCGACCTCATCCGTGCGGTAAATATTGCGCAGGTCCACCAGAACAGGGTTTTTCATGATCGCCTTCAGGCGCGGCAGATCAAGCGCGCGGAACTGGTTCCATTCCGTCACAATCACCACGGCATCGGCATCTTCCGCCGCCTCGTAGGGACCCGTCGCATAGTCGATATCCTCCATCAGATGGCGGGCATTCGCCATGCCTTCAGGATCGTAACCGACCACTTTCGCTCCACCGTCCTGCAGGGTCTGGATGATGGCGATTGCCGGGCTGTCGCGCATGTCGTCGGTATTCGGCTTGAACGTCAGGCCAAGCACGGCGATTTTCTTGCCGCGCACGTCGCCGCCCACGGCGTTGATGACCTTGCGGCCCATGGCACGCTTGCGGTTGTCGTTGATGGCGATGGTGGTTTCGATCAGCCGCACCGGAGCGTCATAATCCTGCGCGGTCTTGGCAAGCGCCAGCGTGTCCTTCGGGAAACAGGAGCCGCCATAACCGGGGCCGGCATGCAGGAATTTCGGGCCGATGCGGCCATCGAGACCAATGCCGCGCGACACGTCCTGCACATTGGCGCCGACCTTTTCGCACAGGTCAGCCATTTCGTTGATGAAGGTGATCTTCATCGCCAGAAAAGCGTTGGCGGCGTATTTGATGAGTTCCGAGGCGCGCCGCGTGGTAAACAGCAGCGGCGACTGGTTGAGGTAGAGCGGACGGTAAACCTCCGTCATGACAGGACGGGCGCGCTCGTCCGAAAGGCCGACGACGATACGGTCCGGCCGCTTGAAATCCTCGATGGCGGCACCTTCGCGCAGGAATTCCGGGTTGGACACCACGGCGAAATCGGCGGAAGGGTTTTCCTCGCGAATGATGCGCTCCACCTCATCGCCGGTGCCGACCGGAACGGTCGATTTGGTGACGATGACGGTGAAACCGTCGAGCGCATGGGCGATCTCTTTTGCCGCCGCATAGACATAACCAAGATCGGCATGGCCATCGCCGCGCCGCGAGGGCGTGCCGACCGCGATGAAGACGACCTCGGCATTGGCGACGGCAGCGGTTAGATCGGTGGTGAAGCTCAACCGGCCGGCCCGGGCGTTGTTGGCGACAATCGTCTCCAGACCCGGTTCAAAGATCGGAATATGGCCTTTTTTCAGGGCCTCGATCTTCTCCGGCATCTTGTCGACGCAGACCACATCGTGACCGAAATCTGCAAAACACGCGCCGGACACGAGGCCGACATAACCCGAACCGATCATCACAATCCGCATTCTTTTTCCTTTCGGTTAGCGAGGCCATGTTAACGCGGCAATACCAGCCGGGGAAATCGGCGGGTGAAAATCACACGATAATATTTAGCCGCCTTCACGCCCGTCGCCAAGCGCCACGATGAACATCGGCTAACCTCTTTCCATGACGGTGATGTGATGGCGGCGGCGGGACAAATTTGCCGCACCTTGCAGCCATTTGCACCGGTCGTGTTCAATCGTGTCATTTTGCGGTTTTTCCGGCTTGCACTCATAGGTAGCCGGGTCTAGCCATAGGGGTGAGGATCAAATCTGCCAGACTGTCTGTCCCTCAAAGGGGCGTCCGGGTCGCGTTTCACGCGGCCGGGAGAAGCTTTGCGTTGCGGTCGGTGTTCGGGGACGTTCAAATGCAAAAGGGTTTTCTGCTCGGTCTGTTCGCTTATGCGACCTTTTCCATGGGCGATGCCACCATCAAGTCGCTGGGATCACAGATCAGCGTTTTCGAAATTGGCTTTTTCAGCATCCTCTTCTCAGGCATCTTCATCTTCTTCAGCAAACCGCGTGAGGAAAGGTGGCGTGAATTCTGGCGCATGAGCCGACCATTCGCCGTGCATGGGCGCGCGATTTCCGGTCTCTTCGCCGGCATTTTCGGCATCTATGCCTTCACCACCATTCCGCTGGCGGAAGCCTATGCACTGATCTTTCTGTCGCCGCTTTTCGTAACCGTCCTTTCCGCCGTGGTGCTGAAGGAAAATATCGGCCCTTGGCGCTGGGCAGCGGTTCTGGCCGGCATTGTCGGAGTTATTCTCGTGGTGCGGCCGGGTTTCAAGACGCTGGAACTCGGGCATATCGCCGCCATCGGTGTGGCCTTCCTGGCGGCGATGACCATCGTTTTGCTGCGCTCGCTTGCGGGCAAGGAAAAGCGCACCTCGATCATGGGTGTGCTGTTGATTTACGGCCTGACTTTTAATGGCATCGCTTCCATTCCCGATTTCGTCATGCCCAACCTGCACCAGCTTCTGGCCTTCGCCTTCATCGGCCTTTGCACGGCGACGGGACAGATCACCCTTCTGGTTGCGACCCGCATTGCGCCGGCGAGCCAGATTGCGCCCTCGCATTATTCGCAGATCCTCTGGGCGGTGGCGATCGGCATGACCTTCTTTCACGAATACCCCGATGCCATCGCGGTGCTGGGTCTGGCTGTCATCGCCGCATCGGGGTTGCTCACGATGATCCGCGAAAAGGTAAGGCTCGGCACCGTGCGCTGGAACCCGTTTTTCCGCAATCGTCTTTGAGCGCATCTGCCGATCGGAAACAGTGCGTCAACCGAAGCGTGGCTTGTGACGCGGTGGCGACCCGGCCCATAAGGTTTTCATCTTTAGATGAACAGGGAGCCGCAAATGCTCGTGGATGGAAAATGGACCGCCGAATGGCATCCGGTGCAGGCAACCGACAAGAAGGGCGGCTTCGTTCGCCAGACCTCCGGTTTCCGCAACTGGGTAACGCCTGATGGTTCGGCAGGGCCAACGGGCGAGGGCGGTTTTGCGGCCGAGGCCGGTCGCTACCACCTCTATGTCGCGCTGATCTGCCCCTGGGCATCGCGAACGCTGATCGGCCGCAAGCTCAAGAAGCTTGAAGAGGTGATTTCCGTTTCCGTTGTCGAGCCGGCGCTTTCCGACGAGGGCTGGAAATTCGGCGACTATCCGGGTTCGGATCGGGACACGCTGAACGGTTTCACTCACGTGCATGAGGCCTATACCAGCGCCGACCCGCATTACACCGGCCGTGCCACCGTGCCAGTACTTTGGGACAGGAAGACAAAAACCATCGTCAACAATGAATCCGCCGATATTCTGCGCATGCTGAATTCCGGTTTCGGTGATCTCGCCGATAATGCGATTGACCTTTATCCGGAGGCGCTGCGCGATGGGATCGACGCTCTCAACGAGCATATCTATCTGCGTCTCAATAACGGCGTTTACAGAACCGGTTTTGCAACGACGCAAGTTGCCTATGAGGAAGCCTTCGCCGACGTCTTCGCGACGCTCGATGAGCTTGAGACGCGGTTGGTAACGGGTGGGCCTTTCCTGTTCGGTGATCTTCTGACCGAAACGGATGTCCGGCTTTTCGTGACGCTGGTTCGTTTCGATGCCGCCTATTACGGCCTGTTCAAATGCAATCTTCGTCGCGTCGCCGATTATCCTGCGCTGCAGGCCTATATGATGCGGGTGCTGAACGTTCCCGGCGTGCGCGACACGGTCAATATCGACCATATCAAGCGCGGTTATTATTCCATCAAGGCGCTCAATCCGACCCGCATCGTGCCGGTCGGTCCCGACCTTCCGGGCCTTGATGAGGTTTCCCTCCCGTCCTCGAAGTGACCGGATAACGGACTAGACCGGCTTGCCGACCTGATCGAGCAGCCAGACCTGAAAAGCGCGGGCAAGCGCATTGTCCTGCCGTCCTTCCGGCAGGGCGACGTAATAGCTCTTGTCGGTCTGCAAGGGGATGTCGAAGACGATTTCGAGGCGGCCGGAGGCAAGTTCCGCCTCGATGAGATATTTCGGCAGGAGGGCGAAACCGATGCCGCTTGCGGCGGCTTCTATGATCATCGAGAACTGGTCGAAACGGCTGCCATGATAGGCATTATCCGCCGTCACCCCGTTCATCTCCAGCCATTCCGTCCACAGTTTCGGCCGCGTCGTCACATGCAGCAATGACTGTCCGGCCAAATCCTGCGCCCGGTTCACGGCGGTACGGCGGAGCAGGGCGGGGCTCGCGACCGGCACGATCACCTCGTTGCATAAGAACGTGCAGGTTCCATGCGCCCAGACCGGCTGGCCATAATGAATGGCGAGATCGAACCCTTCCTCATCGAAATCGAAGGGATGCGAGCGCGAGCCGATCGTGATCGCCATATCGGGATTGGCCTCGATGAAGCGGGAGAGGCGCGGCATCAGCCAGCGGCTGCCAAAGGTTGGTAACGTTGCGACGGACAGGGAGGCGTGCGATGTCCCGGCCGAGACCGCACGCACCATCAGCTGTTCGGATTGCTGCAACAGGCGCCGCACATCGGGCAGGAATTTGCGCCCCGCCTCCGAAAGCACGACACGCCTGCGGATGCGCTCGAAAAGCTGCATTCCGGTCTGTGCTTCCAGTTCGCCGATCTGCCGGCTCACCGCGCTTTGTGTGAGGTTGAGTTCTTCCGCGGCGCGGGTAAAATTGCCGTGCCTTGCCGCGCATTCAAACGCCTGCAGGGTGACGATATCGGGGACCAGTCTTCTGCGCGGATCCATTCCATTCTCGCATCAACTTACCCGCTTTCCTCATTGGAAAAGGGTTGTTATGCCCATATATGATTACGGGAAAGAATGGAATGGTGTTTTGCCGGCTTGGCGGCACCGTTGACAAATTCGGGGAAAGAAAAGCGACGGGAGTTGAAAGCGCCGTATCAAAAACGGCCTTTCCTCCCCTTTAAGCCAAAAAGGACAATTGGACATGGATGCGACCACGAAGCTTGACGTGAAACAGGAAGCCGCCGCCCTGCTCGACAGGATGGGTGTTGCCCGCGATCTTTATACCGGCGGCAACATGGCGTCCTTCAGCCCGGTGACGGGTGAACAGGTCGCAAACCTGAAGACCGTTTCGGTCGAGGGCGTGGCAGCCGTGGTCGATAAGGCCGATGCCGCCTTCAAGCAATGGCGCAATGTGCCGGCACCCCGTCGTGGCGAGCTGGTCCGGTTGCTCGGCGAAGAGCTGCGCGCCTTCAAGACCGATCTCGGCCGTCTCGTGTCGCTGGAAGCGGGCAAGATCCCGTCTGAAGGTCTCGGCGAAGTGCAGGAAATGATCGATATCTGCGATTTCGCCGTCGGTCTTTCCCGCCAGCTTTATGGCCTCACCATCGCCACCGAACGTCCCGGCCACCGCATGATGGAGACCTGGCATCCGCTCGGTGTCGTCGGCGTCATCTCGGCCTTCAATTTCCCCGTCGCCGTCTGGTCGTGGAATGCAGCGCTTGCCATCGTCTGCGGCAATTCGGTGGTCTGGAAACCTTCGGAAAAGACGCCGCTGACGGCGCTGGCGGTTCAGGGCATCTTCGAACGCGCTAGCGCCCGCTTCGGCGATGCGCCGGACGGTCTTTCGCAGCTGCTGATCGGTGATCGTGCCGTGGGTGAAGCATTGGTGGATAATCCCAAGGTACCGCTGGTCTCTGCCACCGGCTCCACCCGCATGGGCCGTGATGTCGGCCCGCGTCTGGCGAAGCGTTTTGCCCGCGCCATTCTGGAACTCGGCGGCAACAATGCCGGCATCGTCTGCCCTTCCGCCGATCTCGACATGGCGCTGCGCGCCATCGCCTTCGGGGCTATGGGCACGGCCGGCCAGCGCTGCACCACGCTTCGCCGTCTCTTCGTGCATGACAGCGTTTACGACCAACTCGTGCCGCGCCTGAAAAAGGCTTATGCCTCCGTCTCCGTCGGCAATCCGCTGGAAACCTCCGCGCTCGTCGGTCCGCTGGTCGACAAGGCGGCTTTTGACGGCATGCAGAAGGCGCTCGAGGCGGCGAAAGCCCATGACGGCGTGGTGAATGGCGGCGGCCGCGTGGATATTGGCGCGGCGGGTGCCTATTATGTGAAGCCCGCGCTCGTCGAAATGCCTGAACAGGTTGGCCCGGTGCTGGAAGAGACCTTCGCGCCGATCCTCTATGTCATGAAATACAGCGATCTCGATCAGGCGATAGACGCGCATAACGCCGTCGCTGCCGGTCTTTCATCGTCGATCTTCACCCGCGACATTCAGGAATCGGAACGTTTCCTGTCGTCGGAAGGCTCGGATTGCGGCATCGCCAATGTCAATATCGGCACATCGGGCGCAGAAATCGGCGGCGCTTTCGGTGGTGAGAAGGAAACCGGCGGCGGCCGTGAATCCGGTTCGGATGCGTGGAAGGCCTATATGCGCCGCGCCACCAACACGGTCAATTATTCCAAGTCGCTGCCGCTGGCGCAGGGCGTGTCCTTCGACATCGAATGACATCTGTGACCTGTCGCTCGTCCGGAGCGATGATGATCTGTGGTATTGCTTTTATCGGCGCGGATTTTTCCGCGCCGATTTGTTTTTGGCAATGATGCCGCTTAGCCGATGCTCATCAGGCTGGCATTGCCGCCGGCCGCGGTCGTATTGACGCTGACCGAGACTTCTTCGACCAGCCAATCGAGATTATAGGGCTGACTTTCGCCGGAAAACACTTCCGTGGTCGCGGCCTGCACGAGAACCAACGGGCCAGGCAGGGTGGCGATCTTTTTGTTGATCGTCACGATACGTTCCGCGTCGCCCTCGATCAAGGCGCCGGCGAAGGGACCGGATTTTGCCCAGTCATCCGCCCAGACGATGCGCGAGGTGACTGTTGCCGGCAGCCCATAGATCGATTTTTCGAGGCCGGAGGCATTGTCGATGATGGCGGTGTTTCCGGTGGCAAGCGCTGCCGCAAGCTGGCGGTAAAGCCCCTGTTCGCTTGCCGGGACCAGCAGAATCCTGCCGCGCGGATGCAGCGCATAGACATTCCGTTCACCGACGGGGCCTGCCAGCTCGGTTTCGAAGCCGAGGCCGGAAAGTGCCGCTGCCTGCCGTGCGGCTTCGGCCGCAACGGTTTCGCCGTTTTCATCCAGCCAGCGGGCAAGATCGACGGCGGCCTGATCCTGCTGGCTTGCAACCCGGTCAATCTTCGGGGCAGCCTGCGTCATGCGGCCGAGATAGAGCGGGCCGCCGGCCTTGGGGCCGGTGCCGGAAAGGCCGCGTCCACCAAAGGGCTGCACGCCGACCACCGCGCCGATGATGTTGCGGTTCACATAAAGATTGCCGGCCGCGACGCGCGACAATACATGCTGGATCGTATCATCGAGGCGTGTATGCAGGCCGAAGGTCAGGCCGTAACCGGTGGCGTTGATCTCGTCGATCAGCCGGTCGAGATTGTCGCGCTTGAAGCGGATGACATGCAGCACCGGGCCGAAAACCTCCCGCTTCAGATCGGCGAGCGTTTTCATCTCGATGATGGTCGGCGGCACGAAGGTGCCCTTGCCGGTTTCACCCGCAAGCGAAATCTGCTCGATCCGGTGGCCGAGCGAGCGCATGCCGTCAATGTGTTTTTCGATGATGTCCTTCGCCTCGGCCGTGATGACGGGGCCGACATCGACGGAAAGCTGGTCGGTGCGGCCGATGCGCAATTCATGCAGCGCGCCTTTGAGCATGGTGAGCGTGCGGTCCGCCACGTCCTCCTGCAGGCAGAGAATGCGCAGCGCCGAGCAGCGCTGGCCGGCGCTGTCGAAGGCCGATGCGATGACATCCGCGACCACCTGTTCGGCGAGCGCCGAGGAATCGACGATCATGGCGTTCTGGCCGCCGGTTTCGGCAATCAGCGGAACCGGCTGGCCGTTAGTCAGAACCCGGCCGGCAAGCTGGCCCTGGATGAGCCGGGCGACCTCTGTCGAACCGGTGAACATCACGCCCGCCGTAAGGGCAGAGCCGACAAGTGCCGCACCCGTCTTGCCGTCGCCGGGCAGAAGCTGCACGGCATCCTGCGGAACACCGGCCTCATGCAACAGGCGCACGCCCTGGGCCGCGATCAGCGGCGTTTCTTCGGCGGGCTTTGCCAGAACCGGATTGCCGGCAACCAGTGCCGCCGTCACCTGACCGATGAAGATGGCGAGCGGGAAGTTCCACGGGCTGATGCAGACGACCGGGCCAAGCGGCTTTTCGCCAGACTTGAAGTTCCTGCGGGCTTCTGCCGCATAATAACGCAGGAAGTCGATTGCCTCGCGCACCTCGGCAATGGCGTTGGGCATGGATTTTCCCGCCTCGCGCATGATGAGGCCGAGCAGGGCAGGCATTTCGGCCTGCATGGCGTCGGCGGCGCGCTCCAGGCAGGCGGCGCGTTCTTCCACCGGGGTGGAGGGCCAGCTTGAGGCCGCTGCCCGCTGCATGGCCGCTTCGACATCGGCTTCGGTTGGCTCGGTCACGTGGCCGACGATATCATTGTGGTCGCCGGGATTGAGAACCGGGCGCGTGTTGCCACCTGCCCGCGGCGCGGCAGCTTTCCATTCCGTTGCAGCGCCCGCCTTCAAGGTGCCGTTCAGTGCGGAGAGCGTCGTTTCGCTGGAAAGATCGAGGCCGGCGGAGTTTTTCCGTTCCGGGCCGAACAAGCTTTCTGGGGCGGCGATGCGGTCGTGCCTCGCGCCGGGAACGGCATAGGCCTTGACCACGGTGACCGGGTCTTCCAGCAGGGAATCCACCGGTACGGCGGGGTCGGCAATACGGTTGACGAAAGAGGAGTTCGCACCGTTTTCCAGCAGGCGGCGGACGAGATAGGCCAGCAGCGTCTCATGGGTGCCGACCGGAGCGTAGAAACGGCAGGGCCGGTCAAGCTTCTTTTTACCGACGACCTCGCTGTAAAGCGGTTCACCCATGCCATGCAGGCACTGGAACTCATAATCGCCAAGTTTGAAGTCTGGACCGGCCAAGTGGTAGATCGTCGCCATGGATTGCGCATTGTGGGTCGCAAATTGCGGGAAGACCAGGTCGCGCGCGTCGAGCAGCTTGCGGGCGCAGGCGATGTAGGAAACATCCGTGTGCACCTTGCGGGTGAAGACCGGGAAGTCTTCCAGCCCGTCCACCTGTGCACGCTTGATTTCCGCATCCCAGTAAGCGCCCTTGACGAGACGCACCATGATGCGGCGGCCCGAACGGCGGGCGAGATCGATGATATAATCCAGAACGAAGGGGCAGCGGCGGCCATAGGCCTGCACGACGAAACCGAGGCCGTTCCAGCCGGCAAGGTCCTTGTCGAGCGCCAGTTCCTCCAGAAGATCAAGCGACAGTTCCAGCCGGTCGGCTTCCTCGGCGTCGATATTGAGGCCGATATCGTATGTCTTGCTGAGCAGCATCAGCGATTTGACGCGCGGAAGAAGCTCCGCCATCACCCGCTCGGCCTGCGCGCGGGCGTAACGCGGATGCAGCGCCGAAAGCTTGATGGAAATGCCGGGGCCGCCATAGATGCCCCGTCCGGCCGAGGCCTTGCCGATGGCGTGGATGGCGTTTTCGTAGTCCTTGTAATAACGCTCCGCATCCTTGGCGGTGGTCGCGGCTTCGCCCAGCATGTCGTAGGAATATTGGAAGCCCTGCTCCTCCAGCGGCTTCGAACGCTTGATGGCTTCGCCGATCGTTTCGCCGGTCACGAATTGCTCGCCCATCATGCGCATGGCCATGTCGACGCCGCGGCGGATGACGGGTTCGCCGGCGCGGGCGATCAGCTTGGTCAGCGCCGCCGAAAGGCCGCTGTCATTGACCGTCGAGGTCAGCTTGCCGGTGATGACGAGGCCCCAGGTGGCGGCATTGACGAAGAGCGAACGCCCGCCGCCAATATGGGATTTCCAGTCGCCGCGCGCGATCTTGTCGCGGATCAGCGCATCGCGGGTGGCGGTGTCGGGAATGCGCAGCAGCGCTTCGGCAAGGCACATCAGCGCCACGCCCTCATGGCTGGAGAGCGAATATTCCTGCACCAACCCTTCGACGCCGGTGCCCTTGGTCTTGGCGCGCAGCGCCTCGATCAGCTTGCCGGCGGTGGCGCGGATGGCTTTCGTCTGCTCCGACGTCACCGTTGCCGCTGCGATCAACGGCGCCAGGCATTCTTCTTCGGGGCGGCGATAGGCAGCGGTGATCGCCTTACGCAGCATGCTCTGTTCGCGCACCGACGGCGCAAAATTCTGGAAGATACCGTTTGCCACTACACCGGCGTTGCTTGCACCATCGGCCATTCTGAAAATCCTGAAAACGCTGTTGAAGACAGATCGTCGGCGGCAGCGTGTCCTCCACCCGCCGCTTGTCATCCTGTCGCAGACAATATCATCACTGCAGAAATTGCTATGGCCCTATTTTCGGGATAAAACAGGCAATATGCACTTTTATTTTTGAGATATGGCGTTAAATCACATGGCAAATAGTCAAAAAACAGACGATCTGGATCACTTCGATCTCAAGATTCTCGAGGCGCTCAGCGAAGACGGGCGCATGTCCGTGCTGCAGCTCTCGAAAAGGGTCGGTCTTTCCAAGACGCCCTGCCAGACGCGGCTGAAGCGGCTGGTGGATGAGGGCTATATTCTCGGCTTCCGCGCCATGCTCAACCCGCAGAAGCTCGGCGTCGATCACATCGCCTTCGCTGAGGTGAAACTTTCCGATACGCGGGAAAAGGCGCTGGAGGAATTCAACACGGCGGTTCGCAAGATCAAGGAAGTCGAGGAATGCCACATGATTGCCGGCGCCTTCGATTATCTGCTCAAGGTGCGCACCAGCGACATTCGGAAGTACCGAAGGGTGCTCGGTGAAAAAATATCGAGTTTGCCATCCGTTTCCAACACCTCGACATTCGTGGTGATGCAATCGGTCAAGGAAACCGGCATCTAAAAAACGGTCACGCAAAACGGGCAGACGCAGGTCTGCCCGTTCATTGTCCTCAAAATTCAACTCTCTCAGCGCGCCGTAGCGGCGGCGGTGACCGCGCTCATCTGTGCATCGGGACCGAATTCGTTTTCGTTTTCGATGCCCAGCAACTCCTGCAGGCGCAGCCTTGCGCGGCTGACGCGGCTCTTGATCGTGCCGACCGGGCAGCCGCAAATCTCGGCGGCTTCCTCATAGGCAAAGCCTGAAGCGCCAATCAGCAAAATAGCTTCGCGCTGGTCATCAGGCAATTTCGCAAGCGCGGAGCGGAAATCCTGAAGGTCGACCGAACCATGCTGTTCGGGCGGGACCGACAGGCGGGAGGTGTAAACCCCATCCGTATCCTGCACTTCACGGCCGGATTTGCGTATCTGGCTGTAGAACTCGTTGCGCAGGATCGTCACCAGCCAGGCGCGCATGTTGGTGCCCGGCTGGAAACTATCCTGTTTCGCCCAGGCTTTCATGATAGTGTCCTGCACAAGGTCGTCAGCACGGTCCCTCGAGCGGATAAGAGAAATGGCGAAGGCGCGTAGGTTCGGCAGCGCCGCCAGCATTTCCCGCTTGAAATTATATTCTGTCTGCTCCGGCTCTTTCGCCATCATTCCTCCGAAGCCTTTGTTTTGGCTTTGCTTTCGGCTTCATCGAGTTTTTCGAGAAGATCGAGGAATTTGTCAGGGATGCCTTCATCCTGAACGGCATCATAAAGCTCCCTGAGCTTGCGGGAAATCACCGCCCGCCCGGAATGTGGAACCTGAGGGGCGGCCGAATTGTCCGGCGAATCTTGGTCCGATTGAAACATGCTCATAACGTCCGGTATTCCTTTTGTGTCGTGGCAAATAATGCGTGGTGAAAAAAATAGTTCCGGCCATCGGGAACTTTTTTTGCGATACGCACGTTGCTATCGTGGGTTTGCGTTGCAGACCGCATGAAAGGGGAGAATTCCATGTCAGTTTCTACACGCATCGCACCGCACCTGCCATATCTGCGCAGGTTCGCGCGTGCCGTTTGCGGCTCACAATCCACGGGCGATGCCTATGTTGCGGCAACACTCGAAGCTCTGATCGCCGATATCAGCATCTTCCCGCAGACAACCAGCGATCGCGTTTCGCTCTATCAATTGTTCGTATCGATCTTTAGTTCCGTCACGATCAATATTAAGGCCGATGAAAACCTGTCGGGATGGGAAAAGCGCGCTTCTGCGAACCTTTCTGCCGTACCGCCGCTAGCCCGTCAGGCCTTCCTCTTGACGACGGTCGAGGAATTCACGCCTTCGGAAGCCGCAGAGGTTCTGAAAGTATCGGAAGACCAGGTCGGCAGGCTGATAGACGAGGCCGCCTCGGAAATCGCCCGGCAGGTCGCAACCGATATCATGATCATCGAGGACGAACCTCTGATCGCCATGGATATCGAACAGATGGTCACCGATCTCGGTCACCGCGTCACGGGTATCGCCCGCACGCATACCGAGGCGCTCGACCTTTTCCATCGCACGCAGCCGAAAATGATCCTTGCCGATATTCAGCTTGCAGACGGCAGTTCCGGTCTCGACGCGATGAAGGACATCCTGCAGATGACCACCCTCCCGGTTATCTTCATCACGGCTTTCCCCGAGCGTCTTTTGACGGGCGAGCGGCCTGAGCCGACGTTCCTTGTGACGAAACCTTTCAACCCGGACATGGTGAAAGCGCTTATCAGCCAGGCCCTGTTTTTCAACGAAAGCTCGCGCGTCGCGGCGTGAATTTTGCCGAAACCGCGGACTTACCGGGAACCAGTGTGGTGCCCGGGCGTTGGCGGTTACGGTCGTGGGGTTGACCCGCGGCTTTCTGCAAGGAGACGAATTTGCATCGGCTGGCATGGCATAACGCGGAGAGGGACGAGAGCGAGCTGCATGATTCGCTCGTTCTCGCCTTGCTCGATTCGGGTGAGACAGTCATGCTGCAGGACTGGAAGCGCGATTACATATTCGTGGCCAATTTGCCGGATGTCTGGAAACTGCCGGCCGATTCCCATCCAACCGATGAAAATCTGTTCGGTAATGATCTCTCCGTGCGGCTAGCGGACCTCAAAAAGGACATGAGCACGGCTGGTAGCCGGGGCATGCTGGAAGTCAGCGCCGGCACGGACCGGGTCTTCCAGTTTCAGGTCCATTCGACCTTCAATCAATCGAACCAGATGGTGATGAAGACCACCATCCGCGAGGTGACGGCGGAACGGCGGCGCGAGCAGCTTCTGCGCTCGCTGCTGCGCGAAGTTAGCCATCGCTCCAAGAACCTGCTGGCGATCATCCAGAGTCTTGCGGGCCAGACGGCCCGTTTCAGCCTCACCAAGGATAATTTTCTGCGCAAGTTCCGCGGCCGGCTGCATGCGCTGGCCCAGAGCCAGGATCTCATCACCGACTCGGACTGGAGGGGGGCGCGCATATTCGAGCTTCTCCGCCAGCAGTTCGATCTCTATGTGCCGGAATATCCGAACCTCATCCACATGGAGGGGGAAAACCTGCTGCTCAACCCGAACGGTGCGCTTTATATCGGGCTGGCCTTCCACGAACTGGTCGTCAACACCGTTAGCCATAGCGGCAATCTTGCCTATCACCCGCCTATATCCCTGCAATGTCGCCAGGAAGGTGATTTTTATATCGTCGAATGGAACGAACCGATGATGCCGTCGAAGGAGCCGGCCGAGACGAGGCGCGGCAGTTTCGGCAGCGTCGTGCTGGAAAAGGTGGTTCCTTCTGCTCTTGGAGGAAGCGCCGAATACCAGCTGACGCCGGAGCGCATCGTTTACCGGTTGAAGTTCCCTTCGGGCGACGGCACGGACTCCTGAGAGGAGTTGCCGGGCCGCAGGTAAGACCGAAAGCCTGTTTTTCATTCTGCAAAAATGCAACAAAAAAGCACGGCTCATAGGAGAGCCGTGCTATTTTTATGACGGGTTTTCAGGGGCGAAACCCGTTTATAGTCAGCCAAGCTTCAGGCGGGGACGGGGGAATTGCTTGGCCTGCAGTAAAAATGCATGCCGCGGCATTCGGTTCCCTGAAAATGCATTTTTTTAACAATCAGCAAATTTTTGGCCACTCATGCCGCGGATCGGCTTTAATGTGCCGGGTCCGGTCGCTTTGGCGTGAAATAGCGTATCGGCGCTTCCAGAGACCATTCGAAGCCGGTTTCGCGGTATTCCGTCGTCACATACCCACCGAAGGCGCCTTCCGCATGTCTTTTGATGACCGTGGTGCCGAAACCCTTGCGGCTCGGCTCCCTGGCCGGTGGTCCGCCTGTCTCGGTCCACAGAAGATGGAGCATCTGCCGGCCGTCTTTTTCAAGCGGTTGCCACCTCACGGTAATTTTCCCGAGCGGTGCCGAAAGCGCGCCGTATTTAATGGAATTAGTGGTCAGCTCATGCACCACAAGCCCGAAATTCTGCGCCGCTTCGGGCGATAGCATGAAATCGTCGCCTGCCAGCACGACACGTTCTGATACCGTGCCGAAAACTTCGAGGTGGGTCTCGATCAGCTTGCGGATCGGCAGCCCCTGCCACTGAACTTCTGCCAGTGCCCGGATCGACATGCCGAGACCGCGCAGGCGATGGTCGACTTCCTTCTGGAACTCCGGAATGCTTTTATTTTCCCGACCCAATTGCCGTATCATCGCCTGAACCAGCGTCAGAATATTCTTGGAGCGGTGAACCAGTTCGTGCAGCAGCAATTGCAGCCGCTCTTCCGACTGGCTTCTGTCGAAGGAAGCGTTGGAAAGCGCGATGGCGACCTGGTTGGCCTCCTTTATCTTGGTATCCACAGGCGCGACAATCTCACCTTCGCCGATGCGCTCCGCCATATGAGTCAGATCGCGAATGGAGCTGCGCAATTGCCGGCCGACCAGATAGGCGCCGCCGATAGCGATCAGCACCAGCACAAGGCTGCCGATCATCATCTGTCGCCATGTATCGATCAGCGCCGCCTGGCTTGCGGCAAGTGGTCCCCACATTACCGTCTTCCATTGCCAGCCCGGCAATTGCGCATAGGCATAGAGATTGCCCTTGCCGTCGAAGAAATTGCCACTGAAAGCCTGCATTTCTGAAAGAACGGCCGGGTTGACAAAGGGCTTGCCCACTTCCGCCTCAGCCTGGGCGCTGGAAACGACGACACGATTTGTACCGTCGATAATGGCCACGGCCCAGTTGCGCGGCAGGTTCTCCGTGGGGATGAGCCGGCTCAGGTCACTGGCGTTCTGCGTCAAAATCAGCGCATCGCCGGCCAAGCCCAGGTCCGGATTCAACGGCATGGTAACGTTGAATACCCATTCCTTGCTGGTGGCGCCAAAAAACATGTCCGAGACGGTGATGCGGCGGGATTCGATTGCCTTGGCCAGCTTGGCCTCGTCCGGCACCTTGCCGAGAGGCTGGCCATAGGTAACGCGGGTATTGAGGCGCTGCTGGCCGTCTTTGGTGGCGAGAAGGGCATAGAGGCCCTCCCGTTTCAGGCTTTCGGCAACGCGTCCCTGAAATGCGGCGAGATTGCCATTCTCGAGTTCCGGAAATTGCGATAGCAGATTGAGGGATGTGGCTATTTCCTGCAGGCGGCGATCGATGTTGCGGCTGACGACCCGGACATCCTCGATGGTTTCCCTTTGCAGGTCGTCGCGTTTTTCGGCTTCGAGGCGCAGCATCAGATAGCCGACGAAGAGGATGAGCGGCAGGGTGATGACGGTTGCCATCACCACCAGATAAGTGCCGATGGAGGCGGTCGGGAAAAAATTCGCGCTGCGCCGACGTAGAGCCGAGATCATGTCTTTCAGTCTGTTGCCGGGTTGAGGCATACAAAAAAACTCCGGCAGTTATGGCATTGTTACGGCAGGGATAATACCGCGCTGTCCCCCGTTAGCAATGCCTGATTTTTACCTTCGGTCGTCGCGGCATGCGGCAAATGCACCGGTGTGACCGAAAAAATCGGAACTATTTCAACCACCAGCCCGTTTGCAAGACGAACCGGCCAGCGAGCGGTAGCGAAATTCATCACCGCCCGGCCAGTTGAGAACGATGAAAGGAAGGTACGAAATGGCAAAGAAACTTACGATACTCGTCACCGCCGCCCTGATGGGCACGACGGCTTTCGCGCCGCTTGCCATCGCTCAGGGCACCACCCAGCCCGCACCGGCAAATCCGGGTGCGCAGACCGAGCCGGCAACGCCGCCTGCCACTCCGATGACGCCTGCGGCTCCTGCGGCCAATGACAGCGCGGCCACAACCACGGGCGGTGCTTACATCACCGAGCAGGGCGAAACGCAGATCAGCGCCAATGACTATATTGGCAAGTCGGTCTACACCGCAGCCGATGAAAGCATCGGTAACGTCACCAATCTCATCATGGCGGAAGATGGCGGCCTGGTCGCAGCCGTGATCGGCGTTGGCGGTTTCCTCGGCATCGGCGCCAAGGATGTAGCCGTGCCCATGGACAAGGTGACGATGACGCGCAATGCGCAGGACGGCACCATCCGCCTGACGACGACCGAAACGGCAGAGACGCTGAAGGCGGCTCCCGAGTTCAAGACGCTGGAACAGAAGACCAGCGAAAAGAACGCGGCAACCCCGGCGGCACCGGATAGTACAACGACATCCGCCACCAAGCCTTAATCCCATACCTGGGAGGCAGGAGCCGGGACTGGCTTCAATATGCCGTCCCGCAAGAGACACCGGCTACCGGCCGGTGTCTTTTTTTATCTTGGCCTAAGGGCCGCTCAATCGCCGGCGTTGCGGGAAGAATGCCATGCCCAGGCGGATTTGATGATATCCGACAGGGAATAACGCGGTTCCCAGCCCAAAACTTCTTTAGCCTTATCGTTATTGGCCACGAGTGTGGTGGAATCGCCGTCGCGCCGGCCGGTATATTCGACCGGGAAGGGGCGGCCGGAGACCTCGGAGATTGCCGCCAGCAATTCCTTCACCGTGGTGCCGGTGCCGGTGCCGAGGTTGAGTTCCACGGTTTCCCCGCCGGCCAGCAGGTAATCCACCGCCCGCACATGGGCATCGGCAAGATCGAGAATGTGGATGTAATCGCGCACGCAGGTGCCGTCGCGGGTATCGTAATCCGTGCCGAACACCTTGAAGCCCTGACGCCGTCCAAGTGCGGCCTCGATGGCGAGCGGAATGGCGTGGGTTTCCGGCTTGTGCCACTCGCCGATACGGCCCTCGAAATCCGCGCCTGCGGCATTGAAATAGCGCAGCATGACCGAGCGCAGGCCCTTATAGGCGCTGTAGTCCTTCAGCGCCTGTTCCACCACCCATTTGGTGCGGCCATAGGGATTGATCGGCGCTTGCCGGTGCGTCTCGTCGATTGGCACCTGTTCCGGCAGTCCGTAGGTGGCGCAGGTGGAGGAGAAAACAAAGGCGGTGACGCCAGCATCAATCGCGGCGGAGAGCAGGTTGAGCGAGCCAATGACGTTATTATCGTAAAAGGCGACGGGCTGCTTCACCGATTCGCCCACTTCGATCAGCGCCGCGAAATGCAGAACGGCTTCCGGCTGGTGTTTAGCGAAGACTTCGTCCAGTCGCGCCCGGTCGCGAATATCGCCCTGTTCGAAGGGTCCCCAGCGGACGAATTCCTCATGCCCATTGGACAGATTGTCAAAAACAACTGGTTCATATCCTCGCTCAGAGAGGAGAAGGCAGGTGTGCGAACCGATATAGCCGGCACCGCCAACGACAAGGACTTTCTTCTTCATCAAACGCCTTTCAAAAAATACGGACGCGCCGAGACTGTATGTCACTTTGTTCAAATAAGGGCGGCGTGGCGCGGGACGCCATTTGCCAGTCTATCCATTGCGCGTAACATAAAAAAAACTGCGCATCCATCGTCTGGATGCGCAGCTCTCGTGAGGGTCGGTACGTGCATAAAACCCGCCCGACGGTGTGTTTATTTCTTTTTCCTCGTATTGGCCCTCGTCGCCAGAAAACCGGCGGCCATGGCGACGGCGAGCGTCGCATAGGGCCGCGCCTGGATCGCCAGCGTCAACAGTGACTGCAAGGCGAGGGGTGCTGCGGTCAGCGGGGCAGCCGTCAAGGGTGCAACTGGGCGTGTGGCATAGGCTCTGGGGCGTTTTACAATTGCCAGTGCCACCAGCATGATGACGCCGAGCAGGAACGCGGTGCCGGCGACGACAAGCGCGGCAGGACCCGCCCCGACATGCCGGGCAAGATAGATCGACCCTGCAACCACCGCGGCGACGAAGGCGATCAGGAAAAAGACACCGGTCAGCACCCACAGGATGATGGTGGCACGCAGGCGTCGCGTCACAACGCGTCCTTCGCGCTGGGTGTCTCCCAGATAGACCAGCAATGCCTCAAGCATGATGCGGCCTTATCGACGTGTGAGGAGAGCGAGCACGAAGCCCACGCCAACGGCGATGCCGAGGGACTGAAGCGGGTTCTTCTGAACCTGATCTGTCAGATTATCGTTCAGCGACGAAATTTCGCTGCGAACACTGTCGGCCATTTCGCCAGAGGCGGTGAGCGCGTCATCAGCCACGCGAGCCGCCTGCGCCTTCAGCTCATGCGAGGCACCGACGCCAAGCGCCTTAACGCTCTTGGCAAGATTTGCCAGATCTTCGCGAAGCTGGGCGAGCTGGGCCGCAACGTCGGCTGCATCACCGTTTTCGAGGGATTGCTGGATCTTGTCATTAACGCTGCTACGCACGCTTGCCATAGGTGAAGTCCTTCCTGGAACATCGTTGATGGAAATTGCGACAGGCCAAACCGACCGTCGCCGCAGGTGGATTCCGTCGCTCAATAACCTGGGTTTGCGCAACCGAAACACCTGCCTGTCCGCCATTCAAACGCGCCGATGCTTGCTTGGTTCCGCGCCCGGCATGTTTTCTTCGCGGGCATTTAAGGGCCGGGGGCAATTTTCCGGGAATTCGGTGCCGGACATTTGTTTTCCTGTCACAAGCATCATATAAGGCCCATCATCGAGACGTACCTTGACTTCAATCAATATGTGAAACGACATGCTTCAGACGCCTTATTACCTCATCGACAAGACAAAACTTCTTCGCAACATGGAGAAGATTGCCTATGTGCGGGAAAAATCCGGTGCCAAGGCGTTGCTGGCGCTGAAATGCTTCGCCACATGGTCGGTGTTCGATTTCATGTCGCAATATATGGACGGCACAACCTCGTCCTCGCTTTATGAAGTCCGCCTTGGCCGCGAGAAATTTGGCGGTGAAACGCACGCCTATTCCGTCGCCTATGCCGATTACGAAATCGACGAGGTGATCTCGAATGCGGACAAGATCATCTTCAACTCCATCGGCCAGCTGGAGCGTTTCGCGGAGAAGGCGTCGGGCATCACCCGGGGTCTGCGCCTCAATCCGCAGGTCAGCTCCTCGAGCTTCGATCTTGCCGATCCCGCGCGTCCCTTCAGCCGTCTTGGCGAATGGGACGTCGCCAAGGTCGACAAGGTCATGGACCGTATTTCCGGTTTCATGATCCACAACAATTGCGAAAACGGCGATTTTTCGCTGTTTGACCGGATGTTGACGCAGATCGAAGAGAAATTCGGATCGCTGCTGTCACGTGCCGAATGGGTCAGCCTTGGCGGCGGCATTCATTTCACCGGTGACAACTATCCGCTCGACCAGTTCTGCGACCGCCTCAGGGCGTTCTCGGAAAAATATGGCGTGCAGGTCTATCTGGAGCCCGGTGAAGCTTCGATTACCAAAAGCACCACACTTGAGGTGACGGTTCTCGACACGCTGTTCAACGGCAAGAACCTCGCCATCGTCGACAGCTCCATCGAAGCGCATATGCTTGATCTGCTGATCTACCGCGAAACCGCCAAGGTTGCGCCGAACGAGGGCGAACATCCCTATATGGTCTGCGGCAAGTCGTGCCTGGCGGGCGATATTTTCGGCGATTTCCGCTTCGACAAGGAGCTGAAGGTCGGCGACCGCATCTCCTTCCAGGACGCTGCCGGTTATACCATGGTCAAGAAGAACTGGTTCAACGGCGTGAAGATGCCGGCGATCGCCATCAAGGAACTGGACGGCACCGTGCGCGCCGTTCGTGAATTCGACTTTGCCGATTTCGAGCAAAGCCTGTCTTAAACCCTGTTTCAACATCCAACGAAGCTCATCCCTGCGGGGAAAAGGAGGCATCACCTGAAATGAAGAAGAACGTTCTGATCATCGGCGCCGGTGGCGTAGCACAGGTCGTGGCGCATAAATGCGCCCAGAACAGCGATGTATTGGGAGACATTCATATTGCGTCACGGACTTTGGAAAAGTGCCGCAAGATTGTCGAGTCCGTACGCGAAAAGAAGAGCCTCAAGACAGATGTGAAACTTGAGGCCCATGCGCTTGACGCTATGGATATCGAGGCGACGAAAGCCTTGATCAAACAGACCGGCGTGGAAATCGTCATCAACGTCGGTTCGTCTTTCGTCAACATGTCCGTTCTTCGTGCCTGCATGGACGCAGGTGTTGCCTATATGGATACGGCGATCCATGAGGATCCGACCAAGATTTGCGAGGCGCCGCCGTGGTATGGAAACTACGAGTGGAAGCGCGCCGCTGAGTGCAAGGAAAAGGGCGTCACCGCCATTCTCGGCGTCGGTTTCGACCCCGGCGTGGTCAATGCCTATGCGCGCCTTGCCAAGGATGAATATTTCGACAAGGTCACTTCGGTCGATATCGTCGATATCAATGCCGGTAGCCATGGCCGCTGGTTCTCGACCAATTTCGATCCGGAAATCAACTTCCGCGAATTCACCGGCGTTGTCTATTCCTGGCAGAAGGGTGAGTGGCAGACGAACCAGATGTTCGAAGTCGGCCAGGAATTCGATTTGCCGGTTGTCGGCAAGCAGAAGGCCTACATGACCGGCCATGACGAAGTGCATTCGCTGTCCAAAAATATGGATGGCGCCGATGTGCGCTTCTGGATGGGCTTCGGCGATCACTACATCAACGTTTTCACGGTGCTGAAGAACCTTGGCCTCCTGTCCGAAAAGCCGGTCAAGACGGCTGAAGGCCTCGAAGTCGTGCCGCTCAAGGTGGTCAAGGCCGTGCTGCCCGATCCGTCTTCGCTGGCGCCTGACTATGTCGGCAAGACCTGCATCGGCGATATCGTCAAGGGCATCAAGGACGGCAAGGAACGCGAAGTCTTCATCTACAACGTGGCCGACCATAAGGACGCCTATGAAGAAGTTGGTTCGCAGGGCATTTCCTACACCGCCGGCGTTCCCCCGGTCGCCGCTGCCATGCTGATTGCGACGGGCGAATGGGATGTGAAGCAGATGGCCAATGTGGAAGAACTGCCGCCGAAGCCGTTCCTTAACATCCTGAACAAGATTGGTCTGCCGAACCGCATCAAGGATGAAAACGGCGATCGCGCGCTGGAGTTCTGATTGCAGCATTCTCGACGGATAGAGACAAAAAAGCCCCGCGAATGCGGGGCTTTTTCTTTGCTAACAGATTATCTATCGCGCGCTGGACGCAAAACGGGTGTAGCGCCCAGTCGATGGAAAGAGGTCTAACCAGTTACGCGACGTCATACTCGGCCCCGTGCCGAGGATCCAATCATGTTGAATAAAATCAATAGGTTGTGGATCCTCGGGACAAGCCCGAGGATGACGTTGAGAGCAGGCATGCCCGCCGTCGTCGTTAGTCGCAGAGTGACCTCAGCCCTTCGTAGGCTTCGGTCCACGCTTCTCGAACGGCTTGTCTTTTTTGCCTTCGAATTTCGGCTTGTCGCCGAAGGGCTTTTTCTTTTTCCAGGGCTTGTCTTCAGCCTTGCGGTCATCGCGTGGCGCGCCTGCATTGTCCGATTTGGTGAACTTCCGCTGGGCCTTTGCCGGCCTTGTGTCTTCACGGGCACTGCCGGTCATTTCCGGCTTGCCTTCCAGCGCCTTCAGGCGAATGCCCTTCTCCAGCATCATGTCCTTGCCGATGGCAGAGGTGAAGCGGTCAACGGCATCGGCCGCCAGCTCAACAAAGGTCTCCGTCTGCTGCATGCGGATGGCGCCGATATCCTGACGGGTGATCTTGCCGAAACGGCACAGCATCGGGATGAGCCAGCGCGGTTCGGCACTCTGCTTGCGGCCAACGGAAAGTGAGAACCACGCGCTGTCGGAGAAGTCGGAGCGCTCGCGGCGCGGTGCGTTGTTTTCGACCGTCTCGAAACTGTCACGGCGCGGCTTGCGGCTGTTATCCAGCGCGACCTCGAAAATGTCTTCCGGTGCCGAGCGCCCGGCGTGATAGAGACGCACGAAGGCGGCGGCGACTTTTTCCGCGCCGTGCTGTTCCAGCAGCTGGTTGACGAAATCGCGTTCTTCCTCAGCCACGGCTTCGCTGAGTGTCGGGTCGGCCAGAAGCCGTGCGCCGTCGCGCTCGACGATCTCTTCGACGGAGGGCGGGCGAACCCATGCCGGGCTGACCTTGGCGCCTTCGAGAAGGCGTTCGGCCTTGCGGCGCTGGCTCACGGGCACAATGATGGCGCTGACGCCCTTCTGCCCGGCGCGGCCAGTACGGCCGGAACGGTGCAGAAGCGTTTCGGAATTGGTCGGCAGGTCGGCATGGATGACGAGTTCCAGGCCAGGCAGGTCGATGCCGCGGGCAGCAACGTCGGTCGCCACGCAAACGCGGGCGCGGCCGTCACGCATGGCCTGCAGCGCGTGCGTGCGCTCGTTCTGCGTCAGTTCGCCGGAGAGGGCCACGACCGAAAAGCCGCGATTGTTCAACCGGGCCGTCAGATGATTGACGGCGGCGCGGGTGGAGCAGAAGACGATGGCGTTGCGGGCTTCGTAAAAGCGCAGCGCGTTGATGATGGCGTTCTCGCGATCAGACGGCGACACCAGAAGCGCGCGATATTCGATATCCACATGCTGCTTCTGTTCGGAAGCGGTGGCGATGCGCACGGCATTCTTCTGGTAGCTTTCGGCCAGCTTGGCGATGCTGCGCGGCACGGTGGCCGAAAACATCAGCGTGCGGCGGGTGTCGGGCGATTCTTCCAGAATGAATTCCAGATCCTCACGGAAGCCGAGATCGAGCATCTCGTCGGCTTCGTCCAGCACTACGGCGCGCAGCGACGACAGATCGAGTGCGCCACGCTTGATATGGTCGCAGAGACGGCCGGGCGTACCGACGACGATATGGGCGCCGCGTTCCAGCGCACGGCGCTCATTGCGGATATCCATGCCGCCGACACAGGATGCGATCGACACGCCGGCGAATTCATAAAGCCACTCCAGCTCGCGCTTGACCTGCATGGCCAGTTCGCGGGTTGGTGCAATAGCAAGAGCGAGCGGCGCGGAAGCCTGACCGAAGCGGGTATTTTCCGACAGCAGCGTGGTTGCGAGCGCGATGCCGAAGGCAACCGTCTTGCCGGAACCGGTCTGCGCGGAAACCAGCGCGTCCTTGTCGGCGAGATCAGGCGCAAGCATGGCCTTCTGCACGGGGGTCAAGTCGTTGTAGCCGCGTTTTTCCAACGCCTGCGCGATCGCCGGGGCGATACCCTGGGTGTCTGTCATCTACCGTCTTTCGGATATGAAGCTGCCCGCATCCGCCCGAAACCAATAGGTCCTAAAGTCTCCGGGGCAGCCGATACAGGCCATTTCGGCCATCTGGCCGGTTACATTGCCCGCGCTCATACTGCGAATAAGCCGGTTTGTACAGTGCACTGCGGTACGCTCTTTTACGGGTACTTTCTCCCGCCTTTTGTTCCAGCCCGCCATCGTCCTTCGCAAAGGCCACTCAAAAGGCGTACCGCATGGTTCATAAACGGCATTGCGTGCCCCCCGCCTTTTCGCTAAGAGACCCGCAAATTGAGGCTCTTTGTCAGGAAGGGCCGACTGGGTTTGTTCTTGTCCACACCGGGTGAAAACCGGCTGGCGGAAAAAAGGGATGTACTGGTCAAGGCTATGGCTCGCATTGTCATGAAATTCGGCGGCACGTCCGTCGCGAACCTCGAACGTATTCACAATGTCGCACGGCATGTGAAACGCGAAGTGGATGCCGGCCATGAAGTGGCCGTGGTCGTTTCCGCCATGTCGGGAAAAACCAACGAATTGGTGGACTGGGTGCAGAACGCCGCAAAGGTGACCGGCACCAACGCCGCCTCCTTCTATGATGCGCGCGAATATGACGCGGTTGTCGCATCCGGCGAGCAGGTCACATCAGGTCTTCTGGCGATCACCCTGCAGTCCATGGGTATCAATGCACGCTCCTGGCAGGGCTGGCAGATCCCGATCCGTACCGATAATGCGCATGGTGCCGCCCGTATTCTCGAGATTGACGGTTCGGATATCGTCAAGCGCATGGGTGAGGGACAGGTTGCCGTCGTTGCCGGTTTCCAGGGCATCGGCCCGGATAATCGCATCGCGACGCTTGGTCGCGGCGGCTCTGACACGTCGGCTGTGGCCATTGCCGCCGCCGTCAAGGCGGATCGTTGCGACATCTATACCGATGTCGACGGTGTCTACACGACCGATCCGCGCATCGAGCCCAAGGCTCGCCGCATGAAAAAGATCGCCTTCGAGGAAATGCTCGAAATGGCGTCTCTCGGCGCAAAGGTTCTTCAGGTTCGCTCCGTGGAGCTTGCCATGGTACACAAGGTGCGCACCTTCGTTCGCTCCAGTTTCGAGGATCCCGATGCGCCGGGCATGGGCGACCTCATCAACCCGCCCGGTACTTTGATTTGTGACGAGGATGAAATCGTGGAACAGGAAGTCGTAACCGGCATCGCCTATGCCAAGGATGAAGCACAGATTTCGCTGCGCCGCGTGGCCGACCGTCCGGGCGTTTCCGCCGCGATCTTCGGTCCGCTCGCCGAAGCGCATATCAATGTCGACATGATCGTGCAGAACATCTCCGAAGATGGCTCGCGCACCGACATGACCTTCACCGTTCCCTCGGGTGACGTTGCCAAGGCTCTCAAGGTTCTCGACGACAACAAGGCCCAGATCGGCTTCGATGTTGCGCAGAACGAGACGGGTCTTGCCAAGGTGTCCGTCATCGGTATCGGCATGCGCAGCCACGCCGGCGTTGCCGCCAGCGCCTTCAAGGCACTTGCCGAGAAGAACATCAACATCAAGGCCATCACCACGTCAGAGATCAAGATTTCGATCCTGATCGACGGCGCCTATGCCGAACTTGCCGTTCGCACTTTGCATTCGGCCTACGGTCTCGATAAGAGCTAAATCCGAGACATCGGTTCCCGATGCTCCGATTCTTCGGAGTTGCGTTCTTCCGATGTGGCGTTTCTTGAAAGCGTGTCCCTTGCGGGACGCGCTTCTGGCGCTATAAATTTTTTAAATGACGTTTTGATTCTCGAATATTATGACATTCGGATCGGAAGCGTCGGGGAGCAAACGCGATGAGAGACCTTTCCGCAGGTCCGCGCGTCCTGCTCAAGCGGCTGCGCGAAATGATGGCGGAGCACCTTGAACCGCAGGATCGTCTGGACCAGATCGTCCGTCAGATTGCCAGCAACATGGTGGCAGAGGTTTGCTCCGTCTACGTGCTGCGTTCCGACAGCGTGCTGGAACTATATGCCACGGAAGGTCTCAACAAGGACGCCGTGCATCTTGCCCAGCTGAAAATGGGGCAAGGTCTTGTCGGCACCATTGCCGCTTCCGCTCAACCGCTCAATCTTTCCGATGCGCAGGCGCATCCCGCATTCCGCTATCTTCCTGAAACCGGTGAGGAAATTTATCATTCCTTCCTCGGCGTGCCGATTTTGCGCTCCGGTCGCACTCTTGGCGTTCTTGTGGTCCAGAACAAGGCCAGCCGAACATACCGGGAGGATGAAGTTGAAGCGCTTGAGACAACCGCGATGCTTATCGCTGAAATAGTGGCGAGCGGCGAGTTGAAAAAGATCACCCGCCCGGGTGTGGAGCTGGACCTGACGCGTGCTGTTTCCATCGATGGCGATGGTTACGGTGAAGGCATCGGTCTTGGCCACGTCGTGCTGCACGATCCCCGCATTGTCGTCACCAACCTGCTGAACGAGGACGCGGATACGGAAATCCGCCGGCTTGCCGATGCCATTGGTTCGTTGCGCCTGTCGATCGATGACATGTTGCAGCGCCGCGACGTGCCGACCGAAGGTGAGCACCGCGAAGTTCTGGAAACTTACCGTATGTTCGCCCACGATCAGGGCTGGGTGCGGCGCATGGAAGAGGCGATCCGCAACGGCCTGACGGCGGAAGCGGCGGTCGAGAAGGTGCAGAGCGACACCAAGGCGCGCATGATGCGCCTGACCGATCCTTATCTGCGCGAGCGCATGCATGATTTCGATGACCTCGCCAACCGGCTGCTGCGCCAGCTGATCGGTTTTGGCGGGCGTGGACCGGAGCAGGATTTCCCGCTCGACGCCATCGTTCTGGCACGTGCCATGGGCGCTGCCGAATTGCTGGATTACCCGCGTGAGAAACTGCGTGGTCTGGTGCTCGAAGACGGCGCGGTGACGAGCCACGTTGTTATCGTGGCGCGTGCCATGGGTATTCCGATCATCGGCCAGGCGGCGGGCATTGTCGCGCTGGCGGAAAACAACGATCCGATCATCATCGATGGTGATGACGGCCAGGTGCATCTGCGCCCGATGTCGGACCTGCAGCGTGCCTACGAGGAAAAAGTGCGTCTGCGCGCCAAGCGGCAGGAGCAATTCCGTGCGCTGCGCAATGTCGAGCCGATCACCAAGGACGGCCAGAAGGTCAATCTGAAGATGAATGCCGGCCTGCTGGTGGACCTGCCGCAGCTGGAAGAATCCGGCGCCGACGGCATTGGCCTGTTCCGCACCGAGCTGCAATTCATGATCGCCTCCAACATGCCGAAGGGTGAGGAGCAGGAGGCTTTCTACCGCTCCGTTCTGCGCCAGGCCAAGGGAAAGAGCGTCACCTTCCGCACGCTGGATATCGGCGGCGACAAGGTCGTTTCGTATATGCGCGGCCAGGAAGAGGAAAATCCGGCACTGGGCTGGCGGGCGATCCGCCTGTCGCTCGACCGTCCGGGCCTGATGCGCACGCAGATGCGCGCGCTGCTGCGCGCCGCTTCGGGTGCGGAGCTGCGCATGATGTTGCCGATGGTGACCGAGGTTTCCGAAATCCGGGCGGCACGCGATCTTCTCCAGAAGGAAGTGCAGCATCTTTCGAAATTCAGCCATGCGCTGCCGAAAAAGCTGCAATTCGGAGCGATGCTGGAAGTGCCATCCTTGATGTGGCAGCTCGATGAGCTGATGCAGGAGGTGGATTTCGTTTCCGTCGGTTCAAACGACCTGTTCCAGTTCTCCATGGCGGTCGACCGTGGCAATGCCCGGGTTTCGGATCGTTTCGACAATCTTGGCAAGCCGTTCCTGCGCATTCTGCGTGATATCGTTCGCGCCGGCGAAAGGCACCACACATCGGTCACGCTGTGCGGCGAGATGGCGGGCAAGCCGCTGACCGCCATGGCGCTGATCGGTCTGGGTTTCCGGTCGATTTCCATGTCGCCGACGGCAATCGGCCCGGTCAAGGCCATGCTGCTCGGGCTGGACGCAGCGCGACTTGCCGACGAGTTGAATGCTGCGCTCGACGATCATAATTCGCTGGAAAGCGGGCGCGAGGTGTTGTTACGCTTTGCTGCTGCGCATTCCATTCCCATTTAAAAGACTTATTTCATTATCGGAGTGACTGGTGGCGAAGCTTCCCGTCGAAAAAATGCGCGAGTTGGAAAGGCGTTTCGGAGAGATCGAAGCGCGGATGTCGGCCGGCCCGGCGGCGGATGTCTATGTGAAGCTGGCTTCGGAATATTCCGAGCTTCAGCCAGTTGTGAACAAGATCCGCGACTACGAAAAGGCGATTGCCGAGGCTGCCGATCTCGAGGCGCTGCTCGCCGACAAGACGACCGACAGGGACATGCGCGATCTGGCGGAAATGGAGTTGCCGGAGGTCGAGGCCCGCATCGGTGAGCTTGAGAAGGATATGCAGGTCCTGCTGCTCCCCAAGGATGCGGCGGATGAAAAAAGCGCGATCCTTGAAATCCGGGCCGGCACAGGCGGCTCCGAGGCGGCGCTTTTCGCCGGTGATCTGTTTCGCATGTATGAGCGCTTTGCGTCGACCAAGGGCTGGAAAGTCGAAGTCCTTTCCGCCAGCGAAGGCGAAGCTGGCGGTTACAAGGAAATCATCGCCACGATCAGCGGGCGAGGGGTGTTCTCCAAGCTGAAATTCGAATCCGGTGTGCATCGCGTGCAACGGGTGCCGGAAACGGAAGCGAGCGGCCGCATTCACACCTCTGCCGCCACCGTCGCGGTGCTGCCGGAAGCGGAGGATATCGACGTCGAAATCCGCCCGGAAGATATTCGCATCGATACGATGCGCGCGTCGGGCGCAGGTGGCCAGCACGTCAATACCACCGACTCCGCTGTTCGCATCACCCATCTTCCCACGGGACTGATCGTCACGAGTTCGGAGAAATCCCAGCACCAGAACCGTGCGAAGGCCATGCAGGTTCTGCGCTCGCGCCTTTACGACATCGAGCGCCAGAAGGTGGATAGCGAGCGTTCGGCTGATCGCAAGAGCCAGGTCGGTTCGGGTGACCGGTCCGAGCGCATCCGCACCTATAATTTTCCGCAGGGGCGTGTCACCGATCACCGCATCAACCTCACCCTCTATAAACTCGACAGAATGATCGAAGGTGAGATTGATGAGCTCGTGGATGCGTTGATCGCCGATTATCAGGCCGGCCAGCTGGCACTGCTTGGCGAACAGCAGCTTTGAGCGGCGCTGAGGGGACCGTTTCGGCCGAACTCGCCGCCGCCCGCAAACGGCTGCAGATGGCCGGTGTTGCCGATCCGCTTCTCGATGCGCGCCTGCTGATCGGTGAGGTTATTGCCTTTTCACTAACCGATTTCGTGATGAAGCCGGACCGGCCCATTACGCGGGAAGAGCAGGCCCGCATCGCCGCCATGATCGAAAGGCGGGCCGGGGGAGAACCGGTGCATCGCATCCTCGGTCACCGGGAGTTTCACGGCCTCGATCTTCTGTTGTCGAAGGAGACACTCGAACCCCGTCCGGATACGGAGATTCTCGTTGATACGCTGTTGCCGGCGTTAAGGGATGCTGTTTCCCAAAAGGGTAGCGCCCGCATTCTGGATTTGGGCACGGGCACGGGTGCGATCTGTCTGGCGCTTTTGAAAGAATGCCCTGACGCGACGGGTATCGGCAGCGATATTTCCGCTGGCGCGTTGGAGACGGCTGCGAAAAATGCGTCCAGAAACGGGCTCGAAACGCGTTTCGAGATCAGGCAGAGCGATTGGTTCGAAAAAATCTCCGGCAGCTTTGACATAATTGTGTCGAATCCGCCTTATATAAGAAGTGATATCGTTACAACGCTGGACCGAGAGGTTCGTCATCATGATCCGATGGCAGCGCTGGACGGAGGTCAGGACGGCCTTGCACCGTACCGCCTTATTGCTGCCGACGCAGGCCGCTTTCTTGTGGAAAACGGGATCGTTGGTGTGGAGATCGGTTTCGATCAAAGGCTTGATGTTTCCACGATATTTGCTTCTAACGGTTTCTCTCTTGTGGAGGCCGTGAAGGATTATGGCGGCAACGACAGAGTTTTGATCTTCCGGAGATAGTTCTTCGCGATATGGCGGCGGATTTTTGCAGAGATATTTTGCACAGCAAAAGAAAAGGCTTGGATTTCCGCGGGAAGCGGGATAGTTTGCGGCCACATGCAGGGTGGCTGAGGACGAACGCAGATTCGTCAGGGTATGGGTCAGTCCCGAAGCGGGTTCTTTTGAGAGCCCTGAAAGGCTGGGCGTTTCCGGCATGTGAATCAGTAAACTTTGTTCGCAGGCGGCTCGGTGCAGCATTTGCGCGACCGGTCGTCACACGCGAGGTCTTGTCCGGGGTTATCTTCGGCAGGACGCGTGACGGAACAATTTCAGGAAAAATTTCCAGCGGTTTTCCGTCCGGAATTGCATGAAAATAACCAGATTGTCAGCAAAACAGAATTCAGGTGAGCAATTGATGAGGCCAGGACAGCAAAACAAGCGCGGCCGGGGGCGTGGAAGCAACAATAATAACAACAATAACAATGGTGGCGGTAATAACAACTTCAACCGCAAGGGCGGCAATCCGCTCACCAGGACTTATGACAGTTCCGGCCCCGATGTTAAGATTCGCGGTACAGCCCAGCACATAGCGGAAAAATACGCTGCCCTTGCCCGGGACGCGCAGAGTTCTGGCGACCGTGTGATTGCGGAAAACTATCTGCAGCACGCTGAGCATTACAACCGCATCATTGCCACGGCTCAGGCCCAGATGCAGGAACGTTTCCAGCGCGATGATCGCGGTGAATACAATGCCGCCGACGCGGATGCCGACGATATGGATGGAAACGATGGCGACGATGGCGTCGTTGCATCGCAGCAGCATTCCGAACAGGTAGAGCGCGTCCAGCAGCCGGAGCGCCAGGAGCGCACCGAGCGGAGCGAGCCACGCCAGGAACGTCGCGAACGTCCGGACCGCCGTGAACGGCAGGAACGTCAGCCGCGCCAGCCGCAGGTCTCGGCCGAACAGCCGCCGCCGGTTTACGACGCCAGCCAGGCGCCGCAGCCCGTCATCGAAGGTACGCCCATGGAAGTGGCCGTCGAGGAAGAGCAGCAGCAGGCGGAAGCACCCGCGACCGAACGTGCGCCAAAGACCCGTCGTGCCACGACCCCGCGCCCGCGTCGTCCGCGCCGTGCCGCAGCGGCGGAAGGTGCTGAAGGTGAAGACGCGCCCGCCGGTGAAGACGCAACATCGGCCACCCTTGAAAACGCTGCTGAATAAGCAGGGGTTTCAAGCAGACCGCGCAAACACGCGGCCAGGCACGCTGCCAGACACGCGATTGAAAAACTCCGGCTTGCCGGAGTTTTTTGTTTTTAGGGCTTACATGGGGGGAGCCGTCGGCTGGCAAAAAAGGTGAGTGCGCGCCGGCAAGCTGATGTCTGTCAAAACAGGTGAAAATTTCCCGGATGGCGGTTTTTCGCCCCTTTAAACCGATGAAAATGCCTCCCATATTCGTGCAGGAAGGACGCAAGCCGCATTCGCCGGCAACCGACCTTCGAGAGGCGGCGATCGTGAAATGCTTTAAACACGGCTGTCGTAGCGGGGCTTGCCTTTTGAGGGAGCCTCAACCCTAACACCCGGAGCCGTGCCGAAAGCGGACGGGCCGGTCAATGGAGGTTCGACTATGAATATTGAAAAATACTCCGAACGCGTTCGCGGTTTTCTGCAGTCGGCACAGACGTTTGCGCTTGCGGAAAATCATCAGCAGTTTTCTGCGGAACATGTTCTCAAGGTTTTGCTCGATGACGAGCAGGGCATGGCGGCATCGCTGATCGAGCGTGCTGGTGGCGACGCGAAAGAAGCGCGTCTTGCCAATGATGCCGCGTTGGCGAAATTGCCCAAGGTTTCCGGTGGCAATGGCGGCCTTTCGCTGACGGCGCCGCTTGCCAAAGTGTTTTCGACTGCAGAAGATCTCGCAAAGAAGGCAGGCGACAGCTTCGTGACCGTCGAGCGCCTTTTGCAGGCGTTGGCGATTGAAAGCTCTGCTTCCACTTCGGCTTCGCTGAAGAAGGCAGGCGCAACGGCGCAGGCTCTCAACCAGGTCATCAACGACATCCGCAAGGGCCGCACGGCTGATAGCGCCAATGCCGAACAGGGTTTTGACGCCCTGAAGAAATACGCGCGCGATCTGACGGAAGAAGCCCGTGAGGGCAAGCTCGACCCGGTGATTGGCCGCGACGACGAAATTCGCCGTACCATTCAGGTCCTTTCGCGCCGCACCAAGAACAACCCCGTGCTGATCGGTGAACCGGGCGTCGGTAAAACGGCGATTGCCGAAGGGCTTGCGCTGCGCATCGTCAATGGTGACGTGCCGGAAAGCCTCAAGGACAAGAAGCTGATGGCGCTCGATATGGGCGCGCTGATCGCCGGTGCGAAATATCGCGGTGAGTTCGAAGAGCGTCTGAAGGCCGTACTCAATGAAGTGCAGGCTGAAAATGGCGGCATCATCCTGTTTATCGATGAGATGCATACGCTGGTCGGTGCCGGCAAGGCCGATGGTGCGATGGATGCCTCCAACCTCCTGAAGCCCGCGCTTGCCCGCGGTGAACTTCATTGCGTTGGCGCCACCACGCTCGATGAATATCGCAAGCATGTGGAAAAGGACCCGGCTCTTGCCCGCCGTTTCCAGCCCGTGCTGGTGGACGAGCCGACCGTTGAGGATACGATCTCTATCCTGCGCGGTCTTAAGGAAAAATACGAACAGCATCACAAGGTCCGAATCTCGGATTCGGCCCTGGTTGCTGCTGCGACGCTTTCCAACCGCTACATAACCGACCGGTTCCTGCCCGACAAGGCAATCGACCTGATGGACGAGGCCGCTTCGCGTCTTCGCATGCAGGTGGATTCCAAGCCGGAAGAGCTGGACGAACTGGATCGTCGTATCATCCAGCTCAAGATCGAGCGCGAAGCTTTGAAGCAGGAGACGGACCAGTCCTCCGTCGATCGCCTGAAAAAGCTCGAAGATGAGCTGGCCGATACGGAAGAAAAGGCGGATGCGCTGACGGCCCGCTGGCAGGCGGAAAAACAGAAGCTCGGCCATGCCGCCGATCTGAAAAAGCGGCTGGACGAAGCGCGTAACGAACTGGCGATTGCCCAGCGCAACGGCCAGTTCCAGCGCGCCGGCGAGTTGACCTATGGCATTATTCCGGGCCTTGAAAAGGAACTGGCTGCGGCGGAAGCCCGTGACAGCAGCGGTGCCGGCTCGATGGTTCAGGAAGTGGTGACACCGGACAATATTGCCCATGTCGTTTCCCGCTGGACCGGCATTCCCGTCGACAAGATGCTGGAAGGTCAACGCGAAAAGCTGCTGCGCATGGAAGACGAGCTTGCCAAGTCCGTTGTCGGGCAGGGTGAAGCCGTTCAGGCGGTTTCCAAGGCAGTGCGCCGTTCGCGTGCCGGCCTTCAGGATCCGAACCGCCCGATCGGCTCGTTCATCTTCCTCGGCCCGACGGGTGTGGGCAAGACCGAGCTGACGAAGTCGCTCGCCCGCTTCCTGTTCGACGACGAAACCGCGATGGTTCGCCTCGATATGTCGGAATATATGGAGAAACACTCCGTTGCCCGGCTCATCGGTGCGCCTCCCGGTTATGTCGGTTACGAAGAGGGTGGTGCTTTGACTGAAGCGGTTCGTCGCCGGCCCTATCAGGTCGTCCTGTTCGACGAGATCGAGAAAGCGCATCCTGACGTGTTCAACGTCCTGTTGCAGGTGCTGGATGATGGCCGCCTGACGGATGGCCAGGGCCGCACCGTCGATTTCAAGAACACCATCATCATCATGACCTCGAACCTCGGTTCGGAATTCATGACGCAGATGGGTGACAACGACGATGTGGATTCGGTTCGTGAACTGGTGATGGAGCGGGTCCGGTCGCATTTCCGGCCGGAGTTCCTCAACCGTATCGACGATATCATCCTGTTCCACCGCCTGCGGCGTGATGAAATGGGTGCGATCGTGGAAATTCAGTTGAAGCGGCTCGTCTCGCTGCTGGGTGATCGCAAGATCTCGCTCGAACTGGATGAGGATGCCCGCAGCTGGCTCGCCAACAAGGGCTACGATCCCGCTTACGGCGCACGTCCGCTGAAGCGGGTGATCCAGAAGTCGGTTCAGGACAGGCTTGCCGAAATGATCCTCGGCGGGGAAATCCCCGATGGTTCGCGGGTCAAGGTGACGTCCGGTACGGACCGGCTGCTGTTCAAGGTCAAGCCTCCGAAGGGCGAGGCCGAAACCGAAACGGCCGATGCGGCATAAAAGAAAGGGCTCCGGAAACGGAGCCCTTTTCATTTGGTCTGCTTTTCGGGGTGCAAAATGTCGGCGGATTACCGGCTCGCCACCTGATTTGGCTTGTCCTCGATATTGAGAAGATTGTCGATGCGCTTTCTCTCGTCTGAGAACCGTGCAAGCGCATCGCCGGCAAGCGATTTGCCGCCCGGCAAGCGCACTTTCATCGCGTCCACTTTCGTGCCGTTGACGATCAGTTCGTAATGCAGGTGGGCGCCGGTCGAAAGGCCGGTCGATCCCACATAGCCGATGACCTGGCCCTGCCGGACCTTGGAGCCCTCGGTTACGCCCTTGGCGATGGCGCTCTGGTGATTATAGGAAGAGACATAGCCGTTGGCATGGCGAAGCAGGGTCTGGTTGCCGTAACCGGAGGCCCAGCCGGCCTTCTCGACAGTGCCGTTGCCGGTTGCGATGATCGGCGTGCCGCGGGCGGCGGCCCAGTCGGTTCCGGTATGCATGCGGCTGAATTTCAGAACCGGGTGGCGGCGCATGCCGAAACCGGATGTCATGCGGCCGTTGGGAACCGGGTTGCGCAACAGGAACTGCCGGATGCTTTTGCCGTTCTCGTCGAAATAATCGATGCTGTTGTCATCAGGGTTCTGGAACCGGTAAAACCGCGTCTCGTTGTCGCCGAACTTGGCGTTGACATAGAGCAGTTCCGACTTGTCGGTGGCCTTGCCATCGGCATCTTCCACGGAGAAGAATGCTTCCAGCGTATCCGCCGGTTTGAGCTGCGCCTGAAAATCGACACTGCTGGCCAGCAGCTTGATAAGCTGGGAAACCATGCTCTGGTTCATGCCATAAGCGAGAGCCGCGCGGTAGACACCGTCATAGACGCTCGGCAGGTCGCGGCCGGCTGCAGGCGCCGGCGTGCTGTCGAAGGCGCTCGCTACCGCGTCGAGTTTCGGCGGTTCGCTGGCCTTGATGAAGTTTTTGCGGTCATCGACGGCCATGGTGACCATGTGGCGACCCTTGCGATAAAGGCTGACGCGCACGATGTCGCTTTTTTCGTCTTCCTGAATGATGCCGACACGCAGCACATCACCGCTTTCGACATTGTTCGACTGGAGTTGCGGTGACAGTAGCCCGGCGATTTCCGATGATTGTGCCTTGGAGTAACCCGCGCCGAACAAAGCGGCCTCGATGGTCTCGGTCTGGCGGGCAGGGATCACGTCGTCGGCATATTCCTTGACCGGCACTGAGGCCGATTGTGGAGTTGAGACCGACATATTCTGCTCTACGACACGGGCCGCGAGGCCGGCCGTGATATCGACATCGCCTTCATCATTATCAAAGCGGCGCGGGTCGATGTAATAAAGCGCGGCAACTTGCTCGTTGCCATCCGTCAGGATCGAGCCATTCGAGCGTACCGCTTCCTCCACCTCGTCGAAGCTCAAGGAGCCGGCAAAGGCGTATTTGGAGTGCTGGACCGGAAAGGCCACGGTCTTCAGGCTGACTTCGGATTCAACCTCGGAGCCGTAGATCGTTCCCGTGCGGCTCGGCGCCGGCGCGGCGGCGTCCTTGTCGTCGTTGCTCGCAAAAATGTTCAGGGGATCGAAGGCAGGATAATCATCCTGCTTGGCGTAATTCGCTGCCAGCGGAATTTTGACGTGAGAGAAGGGAACCTTGCGGACCACTTCCTTGTCGCCTTCATTGATGACAGTCGAGACTTCCATGATCGACCGATCGGATGGCCGGGCTGCGATATTCGGGGCGATAAGGCGCGTGCCGCGGCGCGCCGCTTCCGTCGCATTGTTACCCATGTCCGCCTTGGCAAAGGCCTCGGCGGGAATGGCGAGCTGCTGGCGGCCATCGAGGGCCGCAAACAGAGCCACACCCATCAATATGGAAGAGGTGATGCCGGTCAGGAATGTGCCGGAAAGCCATCTGAGCGAAATCTCGCGACGATCGGGTGCACGGCGCCCTTCCGCCAGAATTGGCGGTTCTGTGCCTAGCGACCGGATCACATTGCGATCCGCAGTCATACCAGCTGTGCCCCGTCGGTCATGCGCTCTCCAGAAACTTCAGGCGAAGGTGTGCAACTTTCAAAGCCATGAGTCAAATTGATCGACCCACCGAAAGATATGTCGCAACAGCCTACATAAGGACACGCGCACGCATGCCCGCATTAACGCTTCGTTGGCAAAGCAATTAGCGAGGAACCGGGCCAAAAGAAGGCGCGGGGCTCGACTTGATGTCGCGGGCCTTGTTCTCCTGTGCAAAACCGGCAGCGCT
>CAACWB010000338.1_pt1 | contig 36792 bp, 33 predicted proteins | sample 2275501 | NCBI WGS metagenome assembly CAACWB01 (sample SAMEA5312444, study PRJEB27640) | indoor metagenome | biome: indoor environment; feature: controlled; material: polymer antistatic dissipative epoxy resin | place: Italy | collected 2014-05-27 | reverse complement strand
GCGGATTTCACGCGGCCGGTTTTTTCATCCACCGGACGCGTCAGATGCAACAGGTTGTGCGATGCCCCGGCCGTGATCTGCCGGCTGACGAGCGACTGCGGATCGGGATCGGCAAGGACATCCGGGGCCGAAGACGGATCTGGGTGGGTGAGGACATGATTGGCGAAACGGAAGGCGAGCGTCGCCTTGCCTATCCCTTCCGGCCCTTCGATGAGAATGGCATGATGGCCCTTGCCGGAGCGATAGGATTGCGCGAGGAACGCTTCGACTTCCTCATGCCCGAAAAGTTTTGTGTTCTGCTGCGGCGCAATCGCGCCGTCGAGAACGCCCTGAACCTCACTCATGCGCCGCGCCCACTGCCGTTCCCAGTTGTTCGAGCAAGGGCTCGACAAAGGACATCACGTCCTCCGCCACCTTCTCCTCCGGCTGGTCGGCATTGACGATACGGCAGCGACGCGGCTCGGCAAGCGCTATATCGAGATAGGCTTCCCGTCGCTTCTCGTGGGTCTCGATTTCTTCCTTTTCGAACCGGTCGGGCGCAGCCCCCTCATCCGCCCGTTTTCTGGCGCGCGCCAGCCCCTTTTCGGCGGCGATATCGAAGATCAGCGTCAGTTCCGGCACAACGCCATCGATCGCAATGCGTTGCAGCGTCTCGATGAAATCCGGTTCCAGATTGCCGGTCGTGCCCTGATAAACACGGGAGGAATCAAGAAAGCGGTCGCAGAGCACGATCTCGCCACGCGCAAGCGCCGGGCGAATGATCTCTTCGACATGGTCGTTGCGCGCCGCCGCAAACAGGATTGCTTCCATGCGCACACCGAAGGATTCCGCCGCGCCTGACAACAGAACATGCCGAACGGCCTCCGCACCCGGCGAGCCGCCCGGCTCGCGCGTCACGACCACCTCGAAGCCGCGACCACGAAGCGCCTCGGCAAGTGTGCGAATCTGCGTCGACTTGCCGGCACCCTCGCCGCCTTCGAAGCTGATGAACAGTCCAGTCTTTTCGGCCAATGTCACGTCCTGCGAGGAATTCCCGGAAATATTGAAATGCCTGTTTACAGCATCGAACCGAAAAGTGTGAAGCGCTTTTCAGAAAATGAGGTGCCTGAACAAAAGCATAGGAGCAAGGTGGCACAAGGCGCGGATTTTCAGAGCCAGAACAGCAGCAGTTCCTTCAACGCACCCGCCGCATTCTGGGTCAGCGAGCCCTTGCCGACCGAACCCTTGGTATAAAGCGGCACTTCACGCAGCAGCCGCTCGCCCGAAAAGACCTTAAGCGTTCCCGCATTGGCGCCAACGTCCAGAGGTGCATTCAACGGCCAGCGATAGACAATCCGTCCGGAAATTCGCTCCGGATTGTTGACCGGCACCAGCACACTGACATCTTCCTTTGGCGAGAGATCGACATAGGCGGCATCGCCGCCATAAACGCTGACCGAACCCACCACTTCATCCTTGCTGAAAAGATGGCGCTTTTCGAAAGCTGTGAGGCCCCAATCGACCACGCGGCGGGCTTCTTCCTGCCGCGTCTTGTCGTCTGTTATGCCCGATAGCGCCAGATAGACCCGCCGTCCCTCCCGCTCTGCCGAAACCACGGCCGCAAAGCCGCTGCCTTCCGCAAAGCCAAGCCCGAGCCCATCTATGCCGTTCCCAAGCAGTGTGTTTTTGTTGCGCTGGAATATCCGGTTCCATTCGAAATCCGGCTTGGTGAAAAGCCCATAGCGATCCGGATAGGTATCATGCAGATGCTGGGCAAGACGCACCATATCCCTGGCAGTCGTCTGGTTGCCCGGATCAGGAAGCCCGGTGGAATTGGTAAACCTGCTGCGGTTCATGCCGAGTTCGCCCGCTCTCACCGTCATGCGCTTGGCAAATGCAGGGTCCGAACCCGCCATGCCTTCGGCGACGATGATGCAGCCGTCATTGGCGTTCTGCACGATGATGCCGGTCAGGAGATCGTTGATACCGATGGAAGATTTCAGCGCCGCGAACATGGTCGAGGTTCGTGACGGTGCGCCGCCCGTGCGCCAGGCATATTCAGAGACGGGAAAAGCGGTCTCCGGCGTCACCTGCGCCTTGGAAAGCGCATCCAGCACCACCTCCACCGTCATCAGCTTTGCAAGCGACGCCGGCGGAAACGACTGATCCTCATTTTGCGAAAGAAGCACGGTGCCGGTTTCGGCATCGATCATATAGGCCTGTTCAGCCTTGGCGATGAAGGGCGCAGTCTGCGATTGCGCCGCACCTGCGCTTAAAAATGCAAGCCCGGCCGCGACGACCACCGAACAATAGGAGCGATAAATGGCCTTGTGCATGAAACCGCCCAGTCCTGCCTGCCGAAACCGGCCGCCCGAAACGAAACGGATGCAGCCCTACCCTTCAATCCGTCAGCGGGACTTCGCCTGCTGACGCTTCACATGGGCGAGTATCGATTGCTCGTTGAGCGCGCCACGATCGACCAGCACGCTGTCGAAGGCACGTGTGGTCCGGGAAACCGTAGCAGATTCTTGCGAATAAGCCGCCGCATATTTGGACGATGGTGTCGGCACGCGCAGATAATTGCCGCCGGGCGCCGCCGGCTCTCGCATGAAGTTTCCTTCGGGACGTTCAGCCAGGAACGGACCGATTTCCGGCAGGATCGCAAATTGTTCGAACGCTGGCGCGGGACCATTGACCAGCGGCATGGCCTGCAGAGCCGCATTCTTCCTGGAACCGACCAGCGCCGTCTGCGTCGAACCGCTATAGTTCGGATTGGAGGCAGGAGCCGGCACGAAGTTCGGAGAGGCCGAAGCCACCATCACGCCCGTTGCGATCTGCCCTTCCGGCGCAACACCCGGCGAGCGCGAGCCCTTCGGAATATAGGACGCCATCAGATAGGGCATGTCGTGACCGTCAAGCGGGGCGCGGCCGGCATATTGCACCCGCACATTCGCCGTACCCGTCGCCTTCATGTCGAGAAGATCGGCCGTCTTGCTGGAAACGTCGATCAGGCGGCCTTCGTGGAAAGGTCCGCGATCGTTGACGCGCACCAGAACCGACGCGCCATTTTCCGTGTTGGTGATGCGCGCATAGCTCGGCAGGGGAAATGTCGGATGTGCGGCAGAAAGATGTTCTTTGTCGTACACCTCACCATTCGCCGTCAGGCGGCCATGGAAGGCGGAACCGTACCAGGAGGCAAGACCGGTCTTGTTATAACCCGGCTCTTCTTTCGGAAAATAACGACGGCCTTTGACGGTATAGGCATTACCGATCAGCTCGCGCCCGCCGCCCTTGGGAATGCTCTTGCCATCGGCAACGCGCGGGCTGGCTTTGACGCCATATTCCGATTCAGAGAAATATTCCTTGCTGCGCTTGGGCTTAGGCTTGGTCTCGGTCGTGGTGGAACACGACGCTGTCGCAGCGCAAAGCACGGAAATTGCAAGCCACTTCGCACCCGATCTGGTGCTGATGCCGAGTTTCTTGACCGTAGAATTCAAATCGTCTGCCCCACGCTGCTATTGGCTCGGAGAACCGCACCCTCACTTGCCTCGATGAATTGCCCCTGCCATCGAAGCACCTAACAGTCGCTTAATCTTGTGCATAACGTGGCGAAAATGCGAACGACTTCTGCAAATTCGATAAAATTGTAATGAACGTGGTTAATGATTTATCTCTTTTTGGGCGCTTGAAATCGACTGTTGACACTCGTCCGCGCCTTCTCCCACATCCGAAATAACGGAACAAAGGCAGTGTGGCCGCGTTTCTTCCCCGCAAACAAACAAGCTTCCGCCGGTTTTTCGGCTGAGGGAGGAAACCATGATCAAGTCAATAAAAGCTACAGGCCTGGCGCTTGGCATCGCCTTGGTATCCATCGCCGCGCCGATCCCGGCAGGAGCGCAGGACATGGAATTAAGGATCGGTCCGGACGGCGTGCGCCCGGTCATCCGCGATCGAGATCGCGACAGAGACGTTGACCGCCGTGGTCCGCCCCGTATGCGCGGCTGCAGCGAACGCGAAGCTCGCGCCGCCGCCCGTGAGGCTGGCCTGCGAGATCCTGAAGTCGTTCGCGTCACCCCCGGCCGCGTCGTCGTTCAAGGCTTCACCCGCCGAGGGCCGGATCGCATCACCTTCGCCAACGAACGGGGTTGCCCCGAAATCTGATCAAATGTGAAATCTGGAGCCCGCCGAAAGGCGGGTTTCGTCTTTGTGGGTAATATCAACGCAGCCCTGACCAAACGACGTGGCCCGGATCGGTAATCGTTCCGCGTTTTTTAAATGGTCATTTTTGAGCTGAATGGCAGATGGGGTGGGATTCGAACCCACGGTACGCTCTCACGCACGCCGGTTTTCAAGACCGGTTCCTTAAACCACTCGGACACCCATCCTTCGGTGGTGAGGCTTTATAGCGGTTTGAAAATGGCCGTCAATCCCGGCAGTCGCAAGCCGTTGCCGTCCGCCCGCCTGCATATATCCAGTCACTGTCCAGGTGTTGTCGCCGGCGGCAGCAGAGACCCTTCGCCCGCAGGAACCGCGGGGACCTGTTGGGACGAATCAAACAGCGTCAGGCTGAGAACGATTGCGACAAGCACCAGCAAAAGCGCCACGAAGAAGATTCCGGATTTATCCATGCGTCTGCTCATGTCTCTTTATGTTAGGAGCAAATATGTGCAATTCGAGGCAAGGAAAGAATAGGATGGCTTGCTGTCAAGTTGCCTGACAGATTTAGCGAGTTCATCTCTTCAAATCCTCCTCACTTGAGCAAATTTTATGCGCCGGCGTACTGTTTGGGACGGAAGTGGCCTATCGCGTCAGCAATATTGTCGCTTATATAGTCACATCGCTCCCGGGCATTGCCCAACTTTCCCCGAGCGATCAACCTGCCCCGCCCGTTTGCGGGGCTTTTTTTCTTTAATGCGCCTCTAAAAAACGTCTGCATGCGACAGGCCAGCCTGTGGACAATATACTATTGGCCGTTTGATTATTCAGACCCCGATGCCGGGGCCGCCATCACCGTGCCGTCCGCCACCCCGAAGAATATCCTCGAACAGGTTCAGCACCGCTGGCGGCAACGTGTCAGACAATTCGGCAAGGATTTCGTTGGCGCGATTATAGGAGTAGATGGCGCAGAGCGTCAGCACCAAAAGCACGATCCACGGCCAGATTGGCTTGCGCCTTGGCGGTGTCCCGTTCGGTTGTTGCGGCATGGTCATCCGGCACCTCCCGTTCAGGCCTTCACGCGCGGTTCACCTCCGGGCGCATAGGCGGTTTTTTGCAGGAAACGAAATATGTTGCCGCACTGGCCACAACGGATCATGAAATCGGTCGGATCACCCGAGGCGCGTTCGGTGCGAAACCCCCGCGGCATTTCATCGACGCGAAAATCGACATCGGCGCGGCTCTTTTCATCTGATTCCGACACTTCGGCAAAACCCTGATGACCACATTTGGAACATTCGAGTTTCCGGGAATATCTGTCGCGCGCTGCCATATGCCGTCCTTTGCTTGCGCCCTATCAGGTAGCAGCGGCAAAACAGCATTTCAATGGCGATCGCCGCAGGTTAAAGCTTTGTCAGCCAATTTCCGGCCCGGAAATCGCCCCCGCGACAAGAACGAATCTGGAAGCCCATGCAGAACGGAACACCCCTGCTTTCCTCGTCGCTGATACGTCGCGCCGCCACCATTGCCGGAATTCTTCTCATTTTAGTCATCGCACTTAATATCGGCGTCAAATGGTATGGCGAACGTATCCTGAAGGCGGGCCACACGACGGCGACCGACGAGGTGCAGATAACAATCGGCAACGACCGGCTCAATCTCGCGAAAAACACGCTGCGCCTGCCCTCCGGTCGTGAGGGCGGCGAGCAGGAGCGAATCGATCTTTATCTGACCTGGCCCGGCCTCAACGGATATGAGGAAGGGAATCGCGCCATATTCGACGATCCGGCGCAGGCGACGGGGCTGGTTTATATTCAGCTGTCGCAAAGCACCATGTCACAGGACATGTCAGGCCGTTTCGGGCCGATCTATGCCCGGTTGACGGAAGGAGACCCTGTGCCGCTGAAGCACGGATTGTTGCTGCACCGCCTGCGCGCCGATTCCGGTTACGGCAAGGAAGTTATCTTGACCGGACGACGCGAAAGTGAAGGCGACTACGTTGTGCGCTGCCTTCTGCCGCAAACACCGCAGAAAGCCACGGGCAGCGACTGCCAGAGGGATATCCACGTCGGGCAGGATCTCAGTCTTTTTTACCGTTTCTCCTCCGGCCTGCTGCCGCAATGGCAAAAACTCGACACCGATGTGAAACATTATGTCGAGCAGCGCCTCGCAAAAGACGGAAATCCGTGAAACGACATGGCACAGATTGCGTGCGAAAAGTCGCATTTTATGGAGGGTGGATACCTTTCATAAACCACTTGGTAACGCCATCCCGATAAAGTTTCTCCCCGGAGCTATCGGGCGGGGCGTGTCCGAGCGGAACAGAAATATGCGATTGAAGAGTTCAGCAGTGTTGAAAAATGTATCTGGGGTACATTCGCGCAAAGCGGGTGCGACGTCTTTTGTAAGGTTTCTGGCGATGACCCTTGCTGCGGCGTTCATAACCGCAACATCCGTGGGCACCGCGCAGGCAGAACCGAAATATGCGGGCATCGTCATCGACGCCAAGACCGGCAAGGTTCTCTACGGCGAGGATCCGGACGGTTTGCGTTATCCCGCCTCTCTGACAAAGATGATGACGCTTTATCTGACGTTCGAGGCGCTTAATTCCGGACGCATCTCGCTTGATTCCAAGGTGCCCGTCTCGGCCAATGCCGCCAAGGAGCCGCCATCCAAACTCGGCGTGCGCGCCGGCGGCGCCATCACGGTCGAGCAGGCCATTCTCGCTCTTGTCACTCGCTCTGCCAACGACATGGCGACAGCGCTCGGTGAATATCTCGGCGGCTCGGAAGACCGTTTCGCCAGAATGATGACCGCCAAGGCCCGTGCGCTCGGCATGACCCGCACGACCTACCGCAACGCCAACGGCCTGCCCAACACGGCGCAGATGACGACGGCGCGCGATCAGGCCCGTCTCGGCATCGCCCTTCGCCAGCATTATCCGCAATATTACGGTTACTTCTCCACCCGCACCTTCAATTTTGGCAAGCAGGTTATCGGCAACCATAATCGTCTTGTCGGAACCGTTAAGGGCGTGGATGGCATCAAGACCGGTTACACCCGCGCAGCCGGCAGCAATCTTGCCACTTCGGCGCAGATCGATGGCCGTTCCATCGTTGCCGTTGTTCTCGGCGGTCGCTCCAGCGCCGCCCGTGACGCGACCATGCGCAAGCTTGTCGCGACCTATCTGCCGCAGGCATCGCGTGGCGGCAACAGCAACCTGATCGCCCAGACACGGTCCGCGCCCGTCGAAGAGCCCGTCGCCGTGGCGGCAGCTGTTCCTTCCGTTGCGGTCGCGGCTACCAATGCCGGCCTGCCCAATGCCGGCCCCGTGCCGCAAGCCCGTTATGAAGAAGCACCGGTCACCGCCTTTGCAGGCTCCTCTTCCAATGCTGCCGTCAAGGCCATGGAAGCCGCTACCTGGCAGAAGGGCAAGGATCCGGTTGTTCGCGCGCCGATCGCTCCTGATCGCAGCATGATCACCAACTCGACCAAGGTGGATAATATCGTCACCGCTTCCGTCGCCCCTTCGGCTCTGGCTACGGCTGCCGCACCTCAGGGTGGCTGGGTGATCCAGATCGGCGCATCGCCGGATGAAAACTCCGCCCGCGGCCTGTTGCAGAACGCGCAGGAAAAAGGTGGTGCGGCCCTGCGTTCCGCAAAACCCTTCACGGTCGCCTTCAGCAAGGACGGCTCCCAGATCTACCGTGCCCGTTTCGGCGGCTTTGATGGCCAGAACGCCGCGGTAAATGCATGCAATGCATTGAAAAAGAAAGGCGTCAGCTGCTGGGCGTCACTCCAGTAACCGATGTTTCCGCAGGCGGTGTTCATTGTCGAAACATCGCCTGTCTCCTCGAATTGTGTAATGTGTAGCGAGGCTTTCCAAGATGGCAGTTAACGAGAATTATTCGGACATTGCGTCTGGCAACGGGCAAAGCAGTCTGTCGGTTCTGCATCCCATTCATGAGGCAGCGATGCGGATCGCCGATCTCGGTCTCAACCGCTCCAAGGCAAAGACGCGTGATCTGGTCAGCCTGCTCCTGTCGCATGGCGCCCGCGCCTGGCGCGCCAACCAGCCGGAAGCCAGCATCCACCTTCACGTGGCCCGCCGTTCCGGACGTGCGCCGATCCATATCCGAATTCGATAACGAACGAATTAGCCAGATAAGACCCAAAGAAAAACCCCGCGGTGCCTGAGCGCCGCGGGGTTTTCTGTTGATTGACGAGAGAGAAACGAGGCGGCTTACGCCTCGCTCTCCGGCGCCTCAGGCGTATCCGGCAGATTGTCTTCCGCCTCGTCGCCATTGCCGTTTTCCGCCTCGTCGTCGCCTTCCGGCTCGTTGATGCGCTCCACGGAAACCACCTTCTCATCCTTTGCGGTGGAGAAGATCGTCACGCCCTTGGTGGCGCGGCTGGCGATGCGGATGCCGTTGACAGGCACACGGATAAGCTGGCCGCCATCGGAAACCAGCATGATCTGGTCGCCTTCGTCCACGGGGAAAGCCGCGACGAGTTCGCCGATCTCCGCCGTCTTCGAGGTATCGGTGGCGCGGATACCCTTGCCGCCGCGGCCCGATGTGCGGAAGTCATAAGAGGACGAGCGCTTGCCGTAGCCCTTCACGGACACCGTCAGCACGAATTCTTCGCGCGCCTTCAGCTCCTGATAGCGCTCTTCGCTGAGTTCGCCCTCTTCCGTCACTTCCTCACCAACGAGCGCGATGTCGTCTTCATCGACGCCTGCGGCGCGCCGTTCGGCCGCCGAGCGCTTCAGATAGGCTGCACGCTCCCACGGTTCAGCTTCCACATGGCCGACAATGGTCATGGAAATGATGCGGTCGCCGTCTGCCATATTGATGCCACGCACACCGACCGAGTTGCGGCCGGCAAAGACGCGCACATCGTCCACGGGGAAGCGGATGCACTGGCCGAGAGCAGTGGTCAGAAGCACGTCGTCCCGATCCGTACAGGTTTCGACCGAGAGGATTTCGTCCCCCTCTTCGTCGAGCTTCATGGCGATCTTGCCGTTGCGGTTGACCTGAACGAAATCGCCGAGCTTGTTACGGCGAACCGTGCCGCGCGTCGTCGAGAACATCACGTCAAGCGTTTCCCAGGTGGTTTCATCCTCGGGCAACGGCATGATGGTGGTGATGCGTTCGCCGGGTTCCAGCGGCAGCATGTTGATAAGGGCCTTGCCCTTGGACTGCGGCGTGCCGATGGGCAGGCGCCAGACCTTTTCCTTGTAGACGATGCCGCGCGAGGAGAAGAACAGCACCGGCGTATGGGTGTTGGCAACAAAGAGACGATTGACGAAATCCTCGTCGCGCGTCGCCATGCCGGAACGACCCTTGCCGCCACGACGCTGCGCCCGGTAGGTGGTGAGCGGCACGCGCTTGATATAGCCGAGATGCGAAACGGTAACGACCATGTCTTCCCGGGCGATGAGGTCTTCATCGTCCATATCGGGACCGCCCTCGACGATCTCGGACCGGCGCGGCGTGCCGAACTCATCACGGATGGCGATGAGTTCGTCCGTAACGATCTGCATGATGCGCAGACGCGACGACAGAATGTCGAGATATTCGCTGATTTCCGCGCCGATCTTGTTCAGCTCGTCGCCGATTTCATCGCGACCCAGCGCCGTCAGACGGGCAAGGCGCAATTCGAGAATGGCACGCGCCTGCTCTTCGGACAGATTATAGGTGCCGTCTTCATTGATGCGGTGGCGTGGATCGTCGATGAGCAGGATCAGGCTTTCCACATCCCGCGCCGGCCAGCGCCGCGTCATCAACTCCTCGCGGGCCGAAGCCGGATCGGGAGCGTGACGGATGACGCGGATGACTTCGTCGATATTGGCAACGGCAATCGCCAGACCCACCAACACATGCGCGCGGTCACGCGCCTTGCGCAGCAGGTACTTGGTGCGGCGGCTGACGACATCCTCGCGGAACGCGACGAAGGCGCGCAGCATGTCGAGCAGCGTCATCTGTTCCGGCTTGCCGCCGTTCAGCGCCACCATGTTGCAGCCAAATGAGGTCTGCAGCGGTGTATAGCGATAAATCTGGTTCAGGATGACGTCGGCATTGGCGTCGCGCTTCAGCTCGACGACGACGCGATAACCCTGGCGGTCGGATTCGTCACGCAGGTCGGAAATGCCCTCGATGCGCTTTTCCTTGACCAGTTCGGCCATCTTCTCGATCATCGAGGCCTTGTTCACCTGATAGGGAACTTCGGTAATGATGATCTGCTCGCGGTCGCCACGCATCGGCTCGATGGTGGCGCGGCCGCGCATGATGACCGATCCGCGACCCGTCTCGTAAGCCGAGCGTATGCCGGAGCGGCCCATGATCAGCGCGCCGGTCGGGAAATCCGGGCCGGGAATGATCTGCATCAGTTCGGGCAGCTCGATCGCCGGGTTCTCGATCAGCGCGATACAGCCGTCAATGACCTCAGACAGATTGTGCGGCGGAATATTGGTGGCCATACCCACCGCAATGCCGCCTGCCCCGTTGACCAGCAGGTTCGGGAATTTCGCTGGAATAACCACCGGTTCCTGCAACGTGCCATCATAGTTGTCACGGAAATCGACGGTTTCCTTGTCGAGATCGTCGAGCAGCGAATGGGCGGCCTTCTCCAGACGGCATTCGGTATAACGTTCAGCCGCAGGCGGATCGCCATCGATGGAGCCGAAATTGCCCTGACCGTCGATCAGCGGCAGGCGGAGCGACCAGTCCTGCGCCATACGCGCCAACGCATCATAGATCGCCGAATTGCCGTGCGGATGGAATTTACCCATCACGTCACCGGTGACGCGGGCGCATTTGACGTATTTCTTGTTCCAGTCGATGCCGAGTTCGGACATGCCGTAAAGAATACGGCGGTGAACCGGCTTCAGACCATCACGGACATCGGGAAGCGCGCGGGACACGATGACGCTCATGGCGTAATCGAGATAGGACCGCTGCATTTCCTCCATGATGGAAATCGGTTCAATGCCTGGCGGAAGTTTTCCGCCGCCGGGGGGGCTCTGGTCAGTCAAAACGGATCACATTCTCTGTTAAGAATCGGATGGATTTTTATAGCGGAAACAGCCACGTTAAGCCAATTTCCCGGCGAGTTTTGAACAGTCTTTTGCGTCATTTGCAAGACGAACACCGCTTTTCGCGATTTAGCCCGGCAAAAGCACCGCCGCTCCCTTTCAAAGCAGCCGCGACTTGCGTAGGCTCGCGCACAAAAAGGCAATAAGCGGGGAAAGAATGGCCAGCAGCGAAACGCTCATCAACGCGCTCACCACACTTTTGGTCACGCTCGATCCGCCCGGTCTTGCGCCCGTGTTCCTGGCACTGACCGCTGGGATGACGCGTAGCCAGCGCAGTCAGGTTGCCCTGCGCGGCTCGCTGATCGCTTTCGGCATTCTCGCCGTCTTCGCCCTGTTCGGCCTCACCATCCTCAACCTGCTCGGCATTTCGCTTGGCGCCTTCCGCATCGCCGGCGGCCTTCTGCTATTCTGGATTTCCTTCGAGATGATTTTCGAAAAGCGTCAGGAGCGCAAGGAAAAGACATCGGAGATCGCCATCACCAAGGACCATCTGCACAATCTGGCGGTCTTTCCGCTGGCTTTGCCGCTGATTGCCGGGCCGGGCGCCATTTCCGCCACCGTGCTTCTCGCCGGCACGATGAAGACCACCATCGAGATGGTCGTGCTCATCCTGATCCTCGCTTTCGCCATGGCCCTTGTCTACGCGGCTTTGATCGTTGCGGAGCGCATGGACCGCTTTCTCGGCAATACCGGCCGCGCGATCCTCACCCGGCTGCTTGGCGTGCTGCTTGCCGCCCTTTCGGTGCAATTCGTGGTCGATGGCATAAAATCAGCCTTCGGCTTCTGAGAAGCAGCTGGCCGCGATATCTCGCAACAAATTCCCGCATCCAGCTGAAACTGTAAAAAATCCATCCTTTAAATCCGGCCACCGTTTCGGTTAAAAGACGCGCATCTTTTTCGGATTCGAAAGTTTTCTTCATGCGTTCCACGCTGCGTCGCCTCATCCCGGATGCCGCACCCGTCAGCAACAGGGAAAGGCTGCGTTCCGCGACCGGCGCCTTCGTGGGCATTCTCCTGACAGGACTTCTGGGCAGTCTCGCTCTGCGCTTCGACCCCACCCTGCCCGCCATGATCGCGCCGATGGGCGCTTCGGCCGTGCTTTTATTCGCCGTGCCCTCCAGCCCGCTGGCGCAGCCCTGGTCCATCCTGTGCGGCAATCTGGTATCGGCTTTCGTGGGTGTCACTGTGGCCTTGCTGGTTCCGGATCCATTCCTCGCCAGCGCGCTCGCCATCAGCCTTGCCATCGCCGCCATGATGGCGCTGCGCTGCCTGCACCCGCCAAGCGGCGCGGTGGCGCTGACGGCCGTCCTCGGCGGCCCCGCCGTGCACAGTCTCGGATATGGTTTCCTTCTGTGGCCAGTCGCCGGAAATTCACTGATCCTTCTTGCGCTGGCACTTGCCTATAACAATGCCACCGGCCGCGCCTATCCGCATGGCCTGAAGCTCGGAAAGGCCGCCCACGGCACGACGGATCCGACCCCCATCCAGAAAATCGGTTTCTCCTCCACTGACCTCGATGAGGTGCTGAAGGAATATGACGAAGTCCTCGATATCGACCGGGAGGAACTGGAGACCATCCTGCGCAAGACCGAGCTGCGCTCCTATCGCCGCCGCGCGCTGCATCTCGATTGCGCCAGCGTCATGTCGCGCGATGTGGTTGGCGTTGCCCCCGACGATAGCCTGCGCCATGCCCATGCGCTGATGCACAGCCACCATTTCAAGGCGCTGCCCGTCACCAACGATAAAGCCGAAATCCTCGGCATCGTCACCCAGACGGATTTTCTGGAAAAGGCGAGCTGGAGAAACGGCCGCCCCTCCATCGGTTTTCTGCAGCGGCTGCGCCTCATTCTTTCCGGCGCAAGTGCTCCCAACGATACCGTCAAGGACATCATGACATCGCCTGTCAGAACCGTGCGACCGGAAACCTCGATCGAAGAAGCCATCATCCGTTTTGCGGAAGAAGGGCTGCATTACCTGCCGGTGATCGACGCCAATGGCAAGATGGTGGGGATTGTCTCACAATCCGACGTCATGGTGGCGATGCTGGCCGACAAAGTCGCGGCGTAACCGCCACGACATCGAAATAACCGGCTCCCGCAGAAACCGGCAAAGCCGTTTGGCTAACGTTTCGCCTTCAAAAGCCGCTGCCACAGCGTGCCACCGAAAAACCGGCCGAGCACGATGAAATAGGCGATGATCAGCGCCAAGGCGATAAAGGCGGGCAGGCCGTTCAGGGCAAAACCTTGTGGTGTGCGCCCGCCTGCGACCGCTGCGACGAGAAACCCGGCGGCGAAAAACGCCGTCCAGAAATCGAGGAAAAAAGCGAGAATGATGCGCCAGGTGGCCGGTTGTTTTGTGGTCGGCTGTTTCGGTGCCGTATCATCACTCATGCCTGCCTCCTGTCACGCGTCACCTCATTCGCCGTCCGCTCAGAACGGAATATCGTCGTCCATATCGTTGGAGAAGCCGCCGGAAGGCTGGCCACCGCCACGCGAAGAGCCGCCGCGAGACGAAGACTGCTGGTCGTATCCGCCGCCATAACCGGAGCTGGAACCGCCACCGCTGCTGCCGTAATCTCCGCCACCGCCAAAATCACCGCCGCCGCTACGGCCGCCGCCGCCGCCCTCACCGCGACCATCAAGCATGGTCAGCGTGGAGTTGAAGCCCTGCAACACGATTTCGGTGGAGTAGCGGTCGTTACCGGTCTGGTCCTGCCACTTGCGCGTCTGCAGCTGACCTTCAATATAGAGCTTGGCGCCCTTCTTGACATATTGCTCGACGACCTTGCACAGGCCCTCGTTGAAAACCACGACCGTGTGCCATTCGGTCTTTTCCTTGCGCTCGCCGCTATTGCGATCGCGCCAGGTTTCCGAGGTGGCGATACGCAGGTTGGCGATGGGGCGGCCATCCTGCGTCCGGCGGATTTCGGGATCTGCGCCGACATTCCCGATCAGAATTACCTTGTTTACGCTACCAGCCATCTCGTCATCCTGTCCGCCGGCCATCATGACCGGCAATTGCATTTCAAAAAAATCCCGCACACAATAACCATCGCGGCCCGCAAAGGGCACCGCAAGCGTGGAACTATCCACAACGAATAATCCAGAGCTTCGAACAGCGGATATTCGCACTTGCTATTTGTTCCTTTTTTGTTCTATTTAATCGCGAAATTCGAGTCAAGTGGGCTGAAAAGCTCCGACCGATAGGGAATAGACCTCGACACCTCCGGCTGCGTCACTACATAAGGACGCGCCGCCATCAAGCCTGTTATTTTTGTCCGAGCCTTGCCACGAGCCTTGTCATGAGTGAACTGAAGACGATTTCCATCCGTGGTGCCCGTGAGCATAATCTCAAGGGTATCGACCTCGATCTGCCGCGCAACAAGCTGATTGTCATGACCGGGCTTTCCGGCTCGGGCAAGTCGTCGCTTGCCTTCGACACGATCTACGCCGAGGGCCAGCGCCGTTATGTCGAAAGCCTTTCGGCTTACGCGCGCCAGTTTCTGGAAATGATGCAGAAACCGGATGTCGACCGTATCGAGGGTCTGTCGCCGGCGATTTCCATCGAGCAGAAGACCACCTCGAAGAACCCGCGTTCCACGGTGGGCACCGTCACGGAAATCTACGACTACATGCGCCTGCTGTTTGCGCGTGTCGGCGTGCCCTATTCGCCGGCCACGGGTCTGCCGATCGAGAGCCAGACCATCAGCCAGATGGTGGACCGCATCCTCGCTTTCGAAGAAGGCACGCGTCTTTATATTCTTGCGCCGATCGTGCGTGGCCGCAAAGGCGAATATAAGAAGGAACTTGCCGAGCTGATGAAGAAGGGCTTCCAGCGCGTCAAGGTGGATGGCCAGTTCTACGAAATCGCCGATGTGCCCGCGCTCGACAAGAAATACAAACACGACATCGACGTGGTGGTCGACCGCGCGGTGGTGCGCCCGGATATGGCAGCACGCCTTGCCGACAGTCTCGAGACCTGCCTCAAGCTCGCCGACGGGCTGGCTATCGCCGAATTCGCCGACAAGCCTCTGCCGCCGGAAGAAACGGCCGCCGGCGGCTCCGCCAACAAGTCGCTCAACGAAACCCATGAGCGTGTGCTGTTTTCGGAAAAATTCGCCTGCCCCGTCTCCGGCTTCACCATTCCGGAAATCGAGCCGCGGCTGTTCTCCTTCAACAATCCCTTCGGCGCCTGCCCCAGCTGCGATGGCCTCGGCTCGCAGCAGAAGGTGGATGAGAATCTGATCGTTCCGGAACCTGCCCGCACGCTGCGCGACGGCGCCATCGCCCCATGGGCCAAGTCGTCTTCTCCCTATTACAACCAGACGCTGGAAGCGCTTGGCAAGGCCTTCGGTTTTAAACTGTCCAGCAAATGGTCGGACCTTTCGAAAGAAGCGCAGCACGCCATCCTTCAGGGCACCGACGACAAGATCGAATTCAACTATCAGGACGGCGCCCGCTCCTACAAGACGGTGAAAAATTTCGAAGGCATCGTTCCCAATCTGGAGCGCCGCTGGAAAGAGACCGACAGCGCCTGGGCGCGCGAGGAAATCGAGCGTTATATGTCGGCAGCACCCTGCCCGGCCTGCGCCGGTTATCGCCTGAAACCTGAAGCGCTCGCCGTCAAGATCAACAAGCTGCATATCGGCGAAGTCACCCAGATGTCGATCCGCAAGGCACGCGACTGGTTCGAGGTGCTGCCGGAAAATCTCAACGCCAAGCAGAACGAGATTGCGGTCCGCATTCTCAAGGAAATCCGCGAACGCCTGCGCTTCCTGAATGATGTCGGACTGGATTATCTCAGCCTGTCGCGTAACTCCGGTACGCTGTCCGGCGGCGAAAGCCAGCGCATTCGCCTCGCGTCGCAGATCGGCTCAGGCCTGACGGGCGTTCTCTACGTTCTGGACGAGCCATCGATTGGCCTGCATCAGCGTGACAATGCCCGCCTGCTCGAGACGCTGAAACATTTGCGCGATATCGGCAATACAGTCATCGTTGTCGAACATGACGAGGACGCCATTCTGACGGCGGATTATGTGGTCGATATCGGTCCGGCCGCCGGCATTCACGGCGGTCAGGTGATCGCCGAAGGTACGCCGCAGGACGTGATGGCCAATCCGAAATCGCTGACCGGCAAGTATCTCTCCGGCGAACTCGGCGTCGCCGTGCCGGCAGAGCGCCGGAAGCCCAAAAAGGGCCGCGAGATCAAGGTCTATGGCGCACGCGGCAATAATCTCCAGAATGTCACGGCGGCGGTCCCTCTTGGCGTTTTCACCGCGGTTACCGGCGTTTCAGGCGGTGGCAAGTCCACCTTCCTGATCGAGACGCTTTATAAATCAGCAGCACGTCGGGTGATGGGTGCGCGCGAAATCCCGGCTGAACATGATCGCATCGACGGTTTCGAATTCATCGACAAGGTAATCGATATCGACCAGTCGCCGATTGGCCGCACGCCGCGCTCCAACCCGGCCACCTATACCGGCGCCTTCACACCGATCCGCGACTGGTTCGCCGGCCTGCCGGAAGCAAAGGCGCGCGGTTATGCGCCCGGCCGTTTCTCCTTCAACGTCAAGGGTGGCCGCTGCGAAGCCTGCCAGGGCGATGGCGTCATCAAGATCGAAATGCACTTCCTGCCCGACGTCTACGTCACCTGCGACGTCTGCCACGGCAAGCGCTATAATCGCGAGACGCTCGATGTCACCTTCAAGGGCAAGTCCATCGCCGACGTGCTGGATATGACGGTGGAGGAAGGCGTGGAGTTCTTCGCCGCCGTGCCGGCGGTGCGCGACAAGCTGCAGGCTTTGTTCGATGTCGGCCTCGGTTACATCAAGGTCGGCCAGCAGGCCAACACGCTATCCGGCGGCGAGGCGCAACGCGTCAAGCTCGCCAAGGAACTGTCGAAACGCTCGACGGGCCGCACGCTTTACATTCTCGACGAACCAACGACCGGCCTTCACTTCCATGACGTCAACAAGTTGCTGGAAATGCTGCAGGCGCTGGTGGACCAGGGCAATTCCGTCGTGGTGATCGAACACAACCTCGAAGTCATCAAGACGGCCGACTGGATCATCGACATCGGCCCGGAAGGCGGCACGGGCGGCGGCGAAGTGGTGGCAACCGGCACACCGGAAGACATCGTCAAGGTCGAACGCTCCTACACCGGTCATTTCCTGAAGGAACTTCTGGAACGCCGGCCGCCCGGCAAACGCGAGGCTGCGGAGTAGTTTCCGGATATTACCGGATGGCTTTGCGCTTGCCCCGGTCATCCTCGCCCCTGAGGCGAGGATCCATAGTCGCGAAAAATGCATCTTCGGGCCTGGTCCGGGGATTTCAGATGACGCAGCTACGACGTTTATATCGCATGGATTTGGGAGGAACAGCATATGTCGACATCAGGCACGATCCGCACCGGTATCGGCGGCTGGACATTCGAGCCATGGGAGGGCACGTTTTATCCGGAAAAACTGCCAAAGAGACGCCAGCTCGAACATGCCAGCCGGCAATTGACGGCAATCGAGGTGAATGGCACCTATTACAGCAGCCAGAAGCCCGAGACTTTCGCCAAATGGGCGTCAGAAGTGCCTGATGATTTTATCTTTTCCCTGAAGGCCAGCCGTTTCGTCACCAACCGCAGGGTTCTGGCCGAGGCCGGCGAATCCATGACGAAGTTTTTGACGCAAGGGTTGACGGAACTCGGGTCCCATCTCGGGCCGATCCTATGGCAATTTGCACCGACCAAAAAATTCGACGCGGATGATTTCGGCGCCTTTCTGGCGCTCCTGCCGGAGAAACAGGATGGTATCGGTCTTCGCCATGTGGTCGAAGTGCGCAACCCGACATTTCAGGTGCCGGAATTCATCGATCTTCTTGCCAGGCACAAGGTCGCAGTCGTTTGCGCCGATCACCACGATTATCCGATGCTGCCTGACGTTACGGCCGACTTCGTCTATTGCCGCCTGCAAAAGGGCGAAGATGACATCGCAACCTGTTACCCGAAGTCAGAGATCGGCCATTGGGCAGAACGGGTCAAGACCTATGCGGCAGGCGGCGTGCCGGACGATCTACCGCTGATCGCGCCCGACCGGAAAGCGGAAAAGACGCCGCGCGACGTTTTCGCCTTCTTCATCACCGGCGGCAAGGTCAATGCACCCAACGGTGCGCAGGAATTGCAAAAGGCTGTCTGAGTGATGCGGTGACGCTGAACACCGGATGTCGCAGCGTCACCCGGCAAGTCGTCGTGTCGGTCTAAACGGAGTTGCCGGACCTGCTCCAGCCTTTCGTTTTTCCGCATTTTCCGGACGTGAAACCGCTACGCACTTTTATTGGGAATGCTCTAAGCGATTTCCCGATTGAGACTGCGAAACTCTTCGCAACATCCTTGTCACCGGCGGCATAAAAATCGCAGGAAGGCCGTTTCCGGCCCTCAGCCCGCCAGTTCCTTCGTCGGGTTGAAATCGACCGCGGCGAAAGCCGCCTCGATCACCTCGGGCCCTGCCCCCGGACGGGTGGCATCGCTGGAGAGAATTTGCCGGAAACGGCGCGCCCCCGGCATGCCCTGAAACAAACCGACCATATGACGGGTGACGTGGTTGAGACGTCCACCCTCGCCAATATAGCCGGCGGCATAGGCCATCATCGTGTCGCGCAACCCCATCCAGTCAGGTTGCCGGGCCTCGCCACCGTAGATGCGGTGATCGACATCGGCGAGAATGGATGTGTTATGATAAGCGGCGCGGCCGAGCATGACGCCATCCATATGCTGCAGATGGTCACAAGCCTGATCAAGATCGGCGATGCCGCCGTTGATGCCGACGAAGACGTCAGGATTTTCCCGCTTCATGCGATAGACGAGCTCATAATCGAGCGGCGGCACCTCGCGGTTTTCCTTCGGTGAAAGGCCTTGCAGCCAGGCTTTCCGCGCATGGATCCACACGGCATCCGCACCGGCCGCGACAACACGCCCCAGAAAATCCGGCAAGACGGTTTCCGGTTCCTGATCATCCACCCCAATGCGGCATTTGACCGTCACCGGCACAGTCGCAACCGCCTTCATCGCCGAAACGCACTGCGCCACGACATCAGGCTCGCGCATCAGGCAGGCGCCGAAGGTGCCGGATTGTACGCGGTCCGATGGGCAACCGACATTGAGGTTGATCTCGTCATACCGGTAATCTTCGGCAATCCGCACCGCTTCGGCAAGCTTGGCCGGATCAGATCCGCCAAGCTGCAGCGCAACGGGATGTTCCTGTGGATGGTAACCGAGCAGCCTGTCACGCTGGCCATGGATGATGGCGTCGGCAACGATCATTTCGGTAAACAGCAGGGCGCGCTTCGACAACTGCCGGTGCAGAAATCTGCACCTCGTGTCCGTCCAATCGATCATCGGGGCCACGGCGAAGATTTTTCCGCCGTTTGCAAGCGCTTGTCTGTACATGGATTAACCTCTTTGCGCCGGCTTCTACAGCAAAGGACTGTAAAAAGCCAGTTTTGCCCTCGACAGCATTTTCAACTGGAAATCAGCCCGGAATCGCGGGACAAGAATTGCACCTTAAAGAGACGACAGGAAATTCCCATGGCCGCCACCGTCATCCCCGCCCCGAAACCCGTCCTCCTGCCCGTTGAAGGCACGGGCGACATGTTCCCCGTGCGGCGGGTCTATTGCGTCGGTCGTAATTATGCCGATCACGCCATCGAGATGGGCCACGATCCCTCGCGCGAGCCGCCCTTCTATTTCCAGAAAAACCCGGACAATCTGCTGCCCGCCGGCAATGATTTCCCCTATCCGTCACTGTCCTCGAACGTGCATTACGAAGTTGAATGCGTCGTGGTGCTGAAAAGTGGCGGCGCAGATATTCCTGCAACCGAGGCGCTGAACCATGTCTGGGGTTATGCCGTCGGTATCGACATGACCCGCCGCGACCTGCAGGACGGGCTGAAGAAGATGGGCCGCTCCTGGGAAGGCGCCAAGGCATTCGAATATTCTGCACCGGTCTCGCCCATTGTTCCCGCGGACCAGATAGGCCATCCCGCCACTGGCGCGATCTGGCTTGATGTCAATGGTGAGCGCAAGCAGACGGGCGATCTCGCGCAGATGATCTGGAAGGTGCCGGAAGTGATCGCCGAGCTTTCGAAGCTCTTCACGCTTGCCGCTGGCGACGTGATCATGACCGGCACGCCGGCCGGCGTCGGCCCGATCGTGCGCGGTGACAGAATCGAGTGTGGCGTCGATGGTGTCGGCACACTGTCGGTCACGGTCGCCTGATCGCTGCCGGCGCATAATCCAGAGGGAGAAACCGAATGCCGCTTTACCGCCTCGCCGACCGGGTGCCGCAGACCCCAGCAGCGGATCGTTACTGGGTCGCGCCTGATGCCAATGTCATCGGCTCGGTGACGCTCGGCGAAGATGTCGGCATCTGGTTCGGAGCGACATTGCGCGGCGATAATGAGCCGATCAGTATCGGGCGTGGCACCAATATTCAGGAAGGGGCGATGGTGCACAGCGATCCCGGCTTTGCCGCGACCATCGGCGAAATGTGCACCATCGGCCACCACGCCATAGTGCATGGCTGCAGCATCGGCGACAATTCACTCATCGGCATGGGCGCGACGATCCTGAACGGAGCAAAGATCGGCCGCAACTGCCTCGTCGGCGCCAATGCTCTGGTCACGGAAGGCAAGGAATTTCCGGATAATTCACTAATCGTCGGATCGCCGGCGCGGGCCATCCGCACGCTGGATGACGAAGCCGTCGCCGGCCTGCGTCGTTCTGCGGAAAAATACATCGAGAACTGGAAGCGTTTTTCGAAAGATCTGGCGATTGTCGAAGGATGAGCAACGCGGGCAGCGATGCCCGCCCCGCAAACGATGCCTATGACGCGCAGTTAGCGCAGAGACCGCGAATCTCGATGGTGGTCTTTTCCGCCTTGAACTTGCTGTCCTTCACCCAGCGCTCAAGGCGGTGGTCGATCTCGTGATCGTGGAATTCCGTCACCTGCCCGCAGGATTCGCAGATGGCAAACGCCACCGTTCCATGATGATTTGAGCAGCATTCGGCCTGTGTATGCGTGCAGGCAACGAAGGCGTTGAGGCTTTCCAGCCGGTGCACGAGACCAAACTCCACCAGCTTTTCCAGCGCCCGGTAAACCTGCAGCGGCGCGCGGAAACCGTCGTCCCGCAGCTTGTCGAGGATCATATAGGCGCTGAGCGGCTGATGCGCGTTTGAAAGGGCATTCATGACCAGCGACTGGTTCTTGGTAAGGTTCTGCTGGGGTTGAGCATTCATGACTTGCCTCCTTCATCCGCGGAGCGGGAAAAACCCGGCGCCGGCAACAGGCTTATAACGAACAGGATCACGGCGGCAACCACGATGGAGGGGCCGGACGGCGTATCATAGGTCAGCGAGCCGAACAGGCCACCGATAACGGCAATGGCGCCGATCAGCGAAGCGACCACTGCCATCACCTCTGGCGTGGCGGAAAAACGTCTGGCGGTGGCGGCCGGTATGATCAGCAGCGAGGTGATGAGCATGATGCCGACCACCTTCATCGCAATCGCGATCACCAGCGCCATCAGCAGCGTAAAGATGAGCTTCGCCCGCTCGGGGTTCAGCCCTTCGGCTTCGGCCAGTTCGGTATTGACGGTGGAGGCGAGCAGCGACCGCCACAGGAACACCATGGAGACGATGACCACCAGCCCGCCACCCCAGATCAGCGCGATATCGCTGCGGGTGACAGCGAGAATATCACCGAACAGGAACGACACGAGATCGATACGCACCCAGCTCATGAAGGCGACAATGACGAGACCAATGGCCAGCGCCGAATGGGACAGGATGCCAAGCAATGCATCGGACGACAGCGCCTGCCGCCGCTGGAGAAAAATCAGCAGGATCGAAACAGCGGATGCCACCAGAAAAACGCTGACGATGAGGTTGAGCTGCAACAGCAGCGAGAGCGCCACACCAAGCAGCGCCGAATGGGCCATCGTATCTCCGAAATAGGCCATACGTCGCCAGACGACGAAACAGCCGAGAGGCCCGGCGGTAAGAGCAACGCCAATTCCGGCGACCATGGCGCGAACGAAGAAGTCGTCAAACATGCCGTTCTCCCTGCGCGTGTTTCGAGGGCGCATGGTCCCCATGCTCATGCTCATGCTCATGTTCATGGCCGCAACCGCATTCGCCATGGTCATCATGATGGTGGTCATGATCATGAGCGTGGTGGTGGCCATCGTCAGGATGGCAATGATCCGTCACCGAACCATCCGCGTGCTGCACCCGACCATCGGGCAGATGGGTGTGGTCGTGATGGTGGCTATAGACGGCAAGCGCCTTGGCGGCAGACCCGCCGAACAGCCGCATATATTCCGGGCTCTGGCTCACCGCCTGCGGCGTTCCCCGGCAGCAGACATGGCCGTTCAGGCAGATCACGGTATCGGTTTCCGCCATCACCACATGCAGGTCATGCGAGATTAACAGAATTCCGCAATTACTTGAATTTCTAATATTTTTTATCAGATCATAGAGCGCGATCTCGCCGGAAAAATCGACGCCCTGCACGGGTTCGTCAAGCACCAGCAGATCGGGCTTGCGGGCAATGGCGCGGGCCAGAAGAGCGCGCTGGAACTCACCGCCGGACAGATGCTGCACTTCCGCATTGGCAAGATGCGCAATGCCAGTCGCATTCAATGCCGCATCGATTTCGCGCGCGGGCAGCGGCCCGGTCAGTGTCATCAGACGGCGCACCGAAAGCGGCATGGTCCAGTCCACGGAAAGCTTCTGCGGCACATAACCGACGCGCAGGCCGGCAACGCGCGACACGTCACCCTCGGTTGGTTTCACCACACCGATCGCCATTTTTGCGCTGGTGGATTTGCCCGAACCGTTCGGGCCGATCAGCGTGACGATCTCGCCCTTGCTGACAGAAAACTCCACACCGCGCACCAGCCAGCGGCCATTGCGCTGCACGCCGGCATTGGCAAGGGAAACCAGTATATCGTTACCCTGACGGGCGGAATGAAGCATGGGATTGTCCGTTCGGCGATGTTGCCTACCGCTATTGCATACGTTATAGAGTTACGCAATAAATGTAATAACATAACTATACTTCTTCAAGTGGAGTGCATTTCATGAAATCGATCCTGATCCCGCTCATGGCGTCGGTGGCAATAGCGGCCGCCGCTTCCGGCGCCACAGCCGCGCCCGATGTCGTGGTCTCGATCAAGCCCATCCACTCTCTCGTCGCGGCCATCATGCGGGGCGTGGGCGAACCGCAGCTCATCGTCGAGGGTGCAGCTTCGCCCCATACCTATAATCTTCGTCCATCCAATGCGCGCAAGCTTGAAAAGGCGGATGTGGTGTTCTGGGTCGGGCCGGGGCTGGAAGCCTTCCTGGAAAAACCGCTCGAGGCACTGGCCACAAAGGCAACCGTGGTGGAACTGGAAGACGCCAAGGGCCTGGAAAAGCTGCCCTTCCGCGAAGGCGGCCCCTTTGAAGCACATGACCATGGCGACGAAGGGCATAACGGCCACGCCGAAGAGGAAGGCGCGCACGATCATGGACACGACCATGCGGAGGGTCACGAGGACCATGATCACGGCGCATACGACACCCATCTCTGGCTCGATCCCACCAATGCCAAGGCCATGGCGCAGACGATCGAGACCGCGCTGATCGCGGCCGACGCGGGCAATGCCGCGACCTATCAGGCCAACACCAAAAAACTGATCGACGATCTCGATGCGCTCGACACGGAACTGGCTGAAACGGTCAAGCCGATCAAGGACAAGCCATTCATCGTCTTCCACGATGCCTATCAATATTTCGAGCATCGTTATGGCGTGAAGACGGCGGGGTCGATCACCGTCAGCCCCGAGACCCTGCCCGGCGCAGATCGCGTCAAGCAGATGCAGGAAAAAGTTCGCCAGCTGGGCGCAACCTGTGTCTTCGCCGAGCCGCAATTCGAGCCGAAACTGATCTCGGTCATCACCGAAGGGACGGCAGCGAAATCCGCGACGCTCGATCCGGAAGCGGCCACGCTGGAGCCCGGTCCAGACCTCTATTTCAAGCTGATGCGCGGCATTGCCGGCTCGCTGAAGGATTGCCTGGCCCAGCCGTGAGCGATAACGCTTCTTTTCCGTCATTCCGGCCTTGAGCCGGAATCCAGCCGACGCGCATCCGCGCGACGGGGAGACTCCTTTCAGCCCAAGGACTTGGGCTGGCTGGATGCCGGCTCGAGGCCGGCATGACGGCGAGTAGGTGGCAACCCGCAACACAGTCGGGTGCAAAGCATCGATTCCGACGCTACTCTTTACGGCTTCGGCGCCATGGAAGACCAGACCGGCTCGCTGACGCTCTGCAGGGTTTCCGGCGGAGCGCCGTTGATGCGCGCAAGAAGGGCTTTTGCAAGCTCCCTGCCCGCCAGCTTGATATCCTCGTTGACGGTATGGATCTGCGGCTTGATCCAGTTCAGGAACTCGGCCGACTGTTTCGAGACGATATCGATATCCTCGCCGATCCTCACACCCGCGGCTTCAAAGCCCGCCACCAGCGCGATGGTGCTGCTGCCACTGATCGACACGATGCCGTCGGGCCGGTCATCCGATTGCATCAGCCTCTGGCCGAAATCGCGGATTTTTTCCAGCGGCGTTTCTATGGTGACGGCATCGATGGGAAATTCGGTAAGCCCGAAATCCCTGATCCCCCGGTTGAAACCCTTGCGGGCGTGATCGTGAAATGAAAACCGCGATGGCGGCACGATGACGGCGATCCTCTTGCGCCCGCACTGCGCCAGCCGCTCAACTGCCTCATAGGCATAGGCCTCATTGTCGAAATCGTGAAAGGCATGTTCGATGCCCATATCCGAACGCCCATGGGTGACGAAGGGCATATTACGCTCTGTCATGAAACGCACGCGCGGATCGTTCGGCTCGATCTTCGAAATGATGACCCCATCCGCCGAGCCGGTCTCGAGAATGTAGCGGATCGGCACCATGGAATCCTTGGCGTGGATATGCGGCGTAACGACGAGGTGATATTGCGTGGTGGATAGAACCTCGGTGATGCCGAACACCATCTGGCTGGTGAAACCCATCAGTTCTTCGTCGACACTCAGCACCAGTGCTATGACATTGGTCTTGCCGGTGCGAAGCCGCACACCAGCGCGGTTCGGCTGGTAGCCGATCTGCCGGGCGATCAGCCGCACGCGCTCCTTGGTCTCGGCGCCGATATCAGGCGCATCCTTCAACGCACGCGAAACGGTGGTGATGCCAAGACCCGTCATATAGGCGATGGTCTTTAAGGTCGGACGCTCGCCCGTCGTCGCGGGTGCTTCGCCCCCGCCGGATTTACCAGTATCGTTCATGTCATTTCGCCACGCTTTACCGAACGATAATCATAGATAGCTTTTGCGCTGTTGCAAAGGCAAACGTCCCCTCGCGCCGTTCGGCCTCATCCTGTCATGCCTCAATTCAGCTATAACGATGCAGGTGCAGAAAATAAATCCGCCCAGAAGACCGCTCCTGCAGCCACGAAACCCAGGCATTCGGAATATACCAAAATTAATTCTTCAAATTAAAAAATAACCACAATTAATTGATATATATATCAAAAATATCAGAATATTAAGACAAGACCACTTCTTGACCGCGTAATGCTGATGACGGACACTTTTACCCCCACAAGTCAGCAATCAAGGGCATGACGGCACGTTTGTTTTACGGTAACGTTGCCGAAGGGAGAAGATCGTGAAGCTGAGCGAACCGGCAAAAGCCGTTTTGCCGGCATCCAGTTCCCCCAGATTCCGACACAAGCCTGCTTCATAATGCCGGGCCGTCTTCGTTGAATTCATATTATGCAGGGTCCGATCATGATCTCTTCCTCCACGCCCGAAACCACCATCGATCTGGCCGGGCTCTGGCGCCTGAGTTCGGTGGAAGGAGACCATGCGACCGAGCTTTCCGTTCCGGGAGATATTCATACCGCGCTCAAAAATGCCGGCATCATTCCCGATCCCTACCACGGTGCCAATGAAAACGCGGTGCAATGGGTGGCGCAGCAGGACTGGATCATTGAGCGCACATTCATCCTCGATGAGGCGGATGCCAGCTGGTATCTCGATATCGATTACCTCGACACCGTCGCCATCGTCTTCGTCAACGATGTCCCGGTCCTGAGCGCCGACAATTGCTTCCGCCGTTACCGCCCCGATATTTCGCGCGCCGTGCGGCCCGGTGAGAACACCATCCGTATCCATTTCCATTCCAACATCGCGGCCGGTGCAGAGCGGCAGGCGCGGCAGCCCTTTTATATTCCCTATCACCCCGGCAATTCGCCGATCGCCAATGGCAACATGCTGCGCAAGCCGCAATGCCATTTCGGCTGGGACTGGAACATCGCCATCGCGCCGCTCGGCCTTTACGGCAAAATCCTGCTGAAGCGCCTCGATACGGCCCGCATCGAGCATGTCGTCACCTCGCAGCACCATGTCGAAGGCGGGGTTGAGCTGCATGTGGCCATCACACTTTTTGCCGAAGGTCCGGCAAGCCTGCCGGTCTACCTCTCCCTCAACGATGAAAGGCTGCGGCTCGATTGCGGCGTCAGTGCGGGCGAAACGGTGGTCCGCCACGTCTTCTTCGTGGAAAATCCGGAACTCTGGTGGCCGGCCGGCAGTGGTGAACAAGCACTGTATAGGCTGACCGTGGAACTGCCTGACGAGACCGTTACCCGCCAGATCGGCTTCAGGACCATCGAGCTTCTGACGGATAAGGATGAAGCGGGCAGCCGCTTCGCCTTCCGCATCAATGGCCGGGAAATCTTCAGCCGCGGCGCCAACTGGATTCCAGCAGATGCACTCTATTCGCTGACCAGCCGGGAAAAGACCGAAGACCTTCTCTGCTCCGCGGTCGAGGCCAACATGAACATGATCCGTGTCTGGGGCGGCGGATTTTATGAGGAAGACTGGTTCTACGATCTCTGCGACCGTCTCGGCCTGCTGGTCTGGCAGGATTTCATGTTCGCCTGCAATCTCTATCCCTGCAGCGAGGACTTTCTCGACAATGTCGAACACGAGGTCGACTATCAGGTGAAACGCCTCTCCTCGCACCCGTCGATAGCGCTCTGGTGCGGCGACAACGAGTTGGTGGGCGCTCTGACCTGGTTCGACGAATCCCGCAACAATCGCGACCGTTATCTCGTCGCATATGACCGCCTGAACCGCACCATCGAAAGGGCGCTGAAAAAAGCCGCCCCCGAAGCACTTTGGTGGCCTTCAAGCCCAGCCTCGGGTTATCTCGATTATGGCGACGCATGGCATGCGGATGGTTCCGGCGACATGCATTACTGGTCAGTCTGGCACGAGAACAAGTCGTTCGACAATTATCGCGCGGTCAAGCCGCGCTTCTGCTCCGAATTCGGTTTCCAATCCTATACGTCGATGCCCGTCATCCGCAGCTATGCGGAAGACAAGGACATGAACATCGCCTCCCCGGTGATCGAGCTGCACCAGAAGAATGTCGGTGGCAACGAGCGCATCGCCGGCACCATGTTCCGCTACTTCCGCTTCCCGAAGGATTTCGAAAATTTCGTCTATCTGAGCCAGGTCCAGCAGGCGCTGGCCATTCGCACGGCCGTCGATTACTGGCGGTCGCTCAAGCCCCATTGCATGGGCACGCTCTACTGGCAGCTCAACGACACCTGGCCGGTCGCCTCATGGTCGAGCCTCGATTATGGCGGCGGCTGGAAGGCGCTGCATTATGCCGCCCGCCGTTTCTTCCAGCCGGTCACGGTCTCGGCCATTCCCTCCGAGGATGGACGACAGGTGAGCTTCTCCATGGTCAACGACACGGCGGAAGACATCGAGATCGACATGAACATCGTTGCGCTGACCATGGACGGCAACCGCGTGCCACTGAAATCCGCAAACGGCACCTGCGCGACGGACAGGGCTGCAATTTTGACCGAAATCGACATGGACAGCCTGCCTGAAGGTGCAATCCTTGCCTGGAGCTTCATCGCCTCCAATGGCATGACCGGCGAAGGCCACCATGTGCGCGATACCTACAAGTCGCTGGAGCTTCAGCCCGCCGGACTGACTTTCTCGGTCAGCACGCTGAAAAACGGCCAGTTCGAGATCGATGTCACGGCAACAGGCCTCGCACTCTTCGTCATGCTGGAAGCCGATCAGCCCGGGCGTTATTCGGATAATCTCTTCGATCTCGCCGCTGGCGAAACGCGCCGTATCATCTTCACCCCGAAGGCGGGAAGCGGGCAGCCGCATTTCCGCGTCTTCGATCTTCATACCTGCCAATCCTCGCATTGAAACCATGCGGAGAAAGGCACAACCATCCCTCTTTGAGCATTTCCAGTAAAAGTGCGCGGCGGTTTTACGTCCGGAAAATGTGTAAAAACAGAAAAGGTAGAGCACGTCGAGCGATTCCGTTTAAGCAGGACATGCTCCAGGAATGGCAGGCGGTCTCGCGCCTGCCCTCATCGGTTCAAAGGGTTGCCGGGTTCTCCGGCAGCCAGTCATCAGCAAGTGGAGGAAGACCCATGGTTTGGCAACCGGCCGAAAACCGATACGCATCCATGAAATATAATCATTGCGGAAAGACCGGCCTGAAACTGCCGGCGATTTCGCTGGGGCTCTGGCACAATTTCGGCAACGACACGCCGCACCAGACGAAACAGGCCATTTGCCGCCGTGCCTTCGATCTCGGCATTACCCATTTCGATCTCGCCAATAATTACGGCCCGCCGCCCGGCAGCGCCGAAACCGCCTTCGGCGAAATCCTGAGGACCGATTTTGCCGGCTATCGCGACGAGATGATCATCTCCTCCAAGGCCGGTTATAACATGTGGCCCGGCCCCTATGGCGAATGGGGCAGCCGCAAATACGTAATCGCCTCCTGCGACCAGAGCCTGAAGCGCATGGGTCTGGATTACGTCGATATCTTCTACTCCCACCGTTTCGACCCCAATACGCCGCTTGAGGAAACCTGCGGCGCGCTGGACCAGATCGTGCGCTCCGGCAAGGCGCTTTATGTCGGCATCTCGTCCTACAACTCGAAGCGCACCCGTGAGGCCGCCGCGATCCTGAAAGACCTCGGCACGCCCTGCATCATCCACCAGCCCAGTTATTCGATGATCAACCGCTGGATCGAGGAAGACGGTCTCGTTGATACGCTGGAAGAACTGGGCATCGGCTCCATCGTCTTCTCGCCGCTGGCGCAGGGCATGCTGACGACCAAATATCTCGGCGGCGTGCCTGATGGCAGCCGTGCATCGCAGAGCAAGTCGCTCAACCCGGCTTTCCTCAACGAGCGCAATGTCGAGAACATCCGCTCCCTCAACAGCATTGCCGAGCGCCGCGGCCAGACGCTGGCGCAGATGGCGATTGCCTGGGTCCTGCGCGGCGGCCGCATCACCTCGGCGCTCATCGGCGCAAGCCGTGTCGAACAGGTCGAGGATTGCGTGAAGGCACTCGACAAGGCGGATTTCACGGCTGAAGAGCTTGCGGAAATCGATCGTTACGCCAGGGATGCGGATATCAACCTCTGGGCAAAATCCGCCGAACGCGTCTGATAAGGGCGTGGCCGCCCGGTTATGCCGGGCGGCCCGTTTGCCTCAGCAAGCAGAAAAAACCTCAAAACAAAAGATTAACTTTCGCCTCTAACCGTTAAGAACCATTACATAAATGTAATTTTAAATTCAGTTTCCGTTCATTCGTTTATTCGTAAGTTCTTCTCATCGAAACCCGAGAGGAAACTTCCATGAAAAAGTTCGTCACCATTCTTCTGGCAGCCACCGTTCTTGCAGCTCCGATGGCTCAGGCCCAAAGCCGCCGCGACGATCGCCATCGCGGCGTTACCGTCGAGCGTCAGGTCACCACCAAGAAGGTCATAGTCAAGAAGCAACGCTGGGATCGCGGCCAGCGCCTCTCAGCCCGTGAGCGCCGCAACATGGTGGACCGCCGTGACTACCGCCGTTACCGCCTTGCAGAACCGCGCCGTGATCAGCGCTGGGTACGCGTCGACAACCAGTTCCTGCTTATCAATGCCGTCAGCGGCCTGATCGTCGGCCTCGCCGCCGCCCGCTGAGTTGAACCAGTAATCGAAATGAAAAAGGCCCGCTTGCGCGGGCCTTTTGCTGTTTATCGTTGCAGCCGATCAGAAAATGTCGGCGCCGCTGCCCCATGGGCCATGCGGCTTGTCCACACCGTCGGTGCGTTCGAAACCATGCGCGCCGAAGAAGTCGCGCTGCGCCTGAATGAGGTTTGCGCTGCCGCGGCCGCGGCGATAGGCATCGAAATAGCCGAGCGCCGAAGCCAGTGCCGAAACCGGCAGGCCAGAAAGGACGGCGTAGGAAACCACACGGCGCAGCGGCGCGTCGGTATCCTTGACGATAGCGGAGAAGGCCGGCGTCACGATGAGGTTGGCCACATGCGGGTCCTTGGTGAAGGCCGAAGTGATCTCATCGAGGAATTCCGAGCGGATGATGCAACCGGCGCGCCAGATGCGGGCAATCGTCGGCATCGGCAGGTTCCAGTTGAACTCCTTCGAAGCCGCCGACATGATGGCGAAGCCCTGCGCGTAAGCACCCACCTTGGCGGCCAGAAGTGCGCTTTCCAGATCGGCGATGAAGGCTTTTTTGTCGGCGGGTGCCGCTGCAAGGGTCGGCAGGCCGAAGATCTTCTCGGCAGCCTCGCGCTCGTCCTTCTGCGACGACAGGATACGGGCAGCCACGGCCGCTTCGATGGCGGTTGCAGCGACGCCCATGTTCTGCGCCTCGATGACCGACCACTTGCCGGTGCCCTTCTGACCGGCCTTGTCGAGGATCAGATCGACCATCGGCTTGCCGGTGATTGGATCGGCGGCGCGCAGAACCTTCTCGGTGATTTCGATCAGGTAGGAATTCAGGCGGCCCTTGTTCCACTCGGCGAAGACATCGGCGATTTCGACGGCGCTCATGCCAAGGCCGTCACGCAGGATGCCGTAGATTTCGGCGATCATCTGCATGTCGGCATATTCGATGCCGTTGTGGATGGTCTTGACGAAGTGGCCGGCGCCGTCATTGCCGAGCCATGCCACGCACGGATCGTCATTATACTTGGCGGAAATGGAGGTCAGCACCTTCTCGACACGCTTCCAGCTGTCTTCGGTGCCGCCGACCATGATCGACGGTCCGTGACGCGCGCCTTCTTCACCGCCGGAAACGCCCATGCCGATAAAGGTCAGGCCGCTATCCTTCAGATTGTCGAAACGGCGGATCGTATCGCGGAAATTGGCATTACCGGCGTCGATCATGATGTCGCCGTTGGCGAGATGCGGTTTCAGGATTTCCATCTGCTGGTCGACGGGATCGCCGGCCTTGATCATGATGATGATCGGACGTGGGGGACGAATGGCGGCGACGAATTCCTCGATGGTTTCGCAGGGAATGATCTGGCTCTGCAGGTCGCCCGCATCAGCGTAGAATTTTCGTGTAACTTCCGGGGTTCGGTTGAATACGGCAATCTTGTTGCCCTTTTCCGCGATGTTCAACGCCAGGTTCGAGCCCATGACGCCGAGACCGATCAAACCGATTTCTGCCTGTTCCACGGATGTGCCTCCATCTTGCTTTTAGGTGGTCGTGTTGTGGCACTGTAATCACCAAACGGCAAGGCTAGGCGCGACTGAAACGATTAAATTTTGATGACGCAAATCAGCTTTGCATATTTGCGACAGGTCAAGGCCAGTTCAAAACTGACCTTTTGCTGCCCCTTCAAGAGGGTCGTGGCCGGTCATCACCATCGTCGATTACCCGCCAGGCGGCCCCGTCCATATCGTCATACTGCCCTGATCGAACCGACCAGAGGAAGGCGAAAAGCCCGAGCGCACCCAGAAACAGCGCGACGGGAATGAGATAGATCAGCATGTTCATGCCAGTTGCGCCCCCTCGCCCGCAAATCCTGTTTTTACCTCGTTCCGGGGACGGGTGGTTTCAGCCGCACCGGCAAGGCGCAATGCATTGGCAACGACGATCAGTGACGATGTCGACATGGCGATGGCCGCGATCATCGGCGTTGCAAAACCGGCGATCGCAATCGGCACGGCGATGATATTATAGCCGATCGCAAGGACGAAGTTCTGCCGGATGAGCCGTCCGGCCCGCTGCGACGTCTCGATCGCAAAAGGCACGGCATCGAGATCCTCCTGCATGAACACGAAATCGGCGGCCTGCCGGCCGATATCGGCGGCGGTGGCGGGCGCCATGGACACATGTGCTGCGGCAAGCGCCGGCGCGTCGTTGATGCCGTCTCCCACCATCAGCACTCTGCGACCCTCGCCGGCAAGCTCCGTGCAGCGCGCCGCCTTGTCCTTAGGCGAAAGGTCCGCACGCCAGTTGCCGATCCCCAGCCGCTGCGCCATGGCGCTGACGGCGGCGGCCCGATCACCCGAAACGATTTCCTGCACAAGGCCCCGCGCAGACAGGTTGCGCAATGCCGCCACCGCACCTGCGCGTGGATTATCCTCGAAGCCGAAGCTCGCCAGGTGATGGCCAGCGAGGGACAGCACCACTTCCGAGCGCGCATCGCCATTGTCGGTCCGTGCCTCATCCGGGCAAGCGAAACGGCGATTGCCGAGCCGGTAAGTGCCGGCTTCCGTCTCCGCCTCGACACCCGAGCCCGGAATTTCCCGCACCGTCTCATAGGCCGGCAAGGCACCATTATAGGCGGCATGCAGGGCTTTCGAGAGAGGATGGCGAGAATGGGCGGCGAGGCCCGCCGCAATCGCCATCGTGGCGGGCTTCACGTCGCCTGTCTCGACAAGTCGGGGTTTTCCAACGGTCAGGGTGCCGGTCTTGTCGAACAGCACGGTGTCGATTTCGGCCAGTCGCTCCATGGCCGAGCCTTCCTTGACCATGATGCCGTGCCGGAAAAGCCTTCCAGCGGCCACCACCTGCACGACGGGAACGGCAAGGCCAAGTGCACAGGGGCAGGTGATGATGAGAACCGCGATTGCGATCAGCATCGCCTGTTTCCAGTCGCCGCCGAAAATGCCCCAGCCGAGAAACGTCACCAGCGCAAGAAGATGCACCACGGGTGAATAATAGCTTGCGGCCCGGTCGGCGATACGGCGGTAACGCGCCCGCCCGCCTTCCGCCGCCTCCATCAACCCGATCACTTCCGACAGGAAGGAATCCCTGGCCGAGGCGGTTACCCGGGCGGTCAGCGAACCGGTGAGGTTGAGCGTGCCGGCCTGCAGGCTGTCGCCTGCCGTAACGCGACGCGGTGCGCTTTCACCATTAACGATGGACATATCGAGATCGCTGCTGCCGGAGACGACCACGGCATCCACCGCCACACGGTCCCCGACCGCAATTGATATCGACATTCCGGGTTGGACATCGGCAAGCTGGCGGTATTCCCGCGTTCCATCCTCACCGATGACGGTCGCGCCGCGCGGTGACAGCCGGGCCAGTCCGGCAATGGCTGAGCGCGCCTTGTCGCGCATGATATGGTCCAGCGTGCGGCCGATCAGCAGGAAGAACAGCAGCGATACGGTCGCGTCGAACCAGGCATGTTCGCCGTGATGGATCGTCTCCCACAAGGAAACGGCATAGGAGAGCGTGATGGCAAGCGCGATCGGCACATCCATATTGGTGCGGCCGTGTTTCAGCGCGTTCCAGGCCGATTGATAGAAGAAACGCCCGCCATAGATCAGCGCCGGCGCGGCGATCATCGCCGAAATCCAGTGGAACATGTCGCGCGTCGCCGCATCCGCCCCCGACCAGACCGAGACCGACAAAAGCATGATATTGGCGGAAGCAAAGCCGCACAGCGCCACCGCCCTTATCAGCTGCGAACGCAAGGCGTCCGAGGCGTCCTGCCCGCTGGCGAAAAGATGTGTGTGGTATCCCGTCGACAGGATTGCACGGGCGATGTCGGCGGGATCGGTCCTGACGCCATCGACCTCTTCTTTCCAGACAACCGCCACACGTTTGGACGACAGGTTCACCCGCGCCCGCTCCACTTGGCGCAGCCGGGCAAGCGCTGTCTCGATGGTGGTGATGCAGGCGCCGCAATAGACACCCGGCACGCTGAGATCGGTTTGCCGCAGCCCCTGCCCCAGATCGCGGCTCGCCAGCAGCAATTCCTCTGACGATGGTGGATTGACCGGCTCGCCGAGTTGAAGCGAGCCTTCCGTTCCCGGTGCACAGCAGCTCATTTACGTCCCCTGATAACGGCGATCCGCGTTCCCTCATGCACGATGATCCGGCCGTCCTTGACAGCCGTAACCTCGACGATCCATTGCCCCGGCAGCATGTCATGCGCGCCGGTGAAGACGCCGGTGGCGGCCGGGGTCAGTTCCATGTCGAAATTCTGGCTTTCACCGACAGGCCGGCGAAAATGGGCCGTCACCGTATCCGTATCGACGGGGCCTTTATCCGGATGGAAAACCTCGTAACGCACGGTCTTTTCATCCACCACCAGCCTGCCCTTGATGCCGGTTGCAGCCCGTGCCTTGGCGGCTTTCGCCTTGGCATTGAACTGCTGGCTGGCGACATAGGTATTGGGCACGACGAGCCCGCTCCAGCTGTTGACCGCATTCCAGGCCATGATCATGTTGACGGTGATGATGGTGCCGAAGAACAGCACCATGACGCCGAGCATGTGCCAGCCGGTGAAAACGAAGCCGGATGTCTGGCGATTGTTCACTGTCATTTTTTCACTCCCGGAGCATTGAAGACCGCATCGTAACGGGCCGTTTCGTGGCCGCCCGTATCGCTGACGATGAATTCGAAATTTTCCGCCGCCCGCGCGACATCCTTGCCCGGCAGGGTGACGAAGACCTTCAGCGTCGTCGCCTCATCCGGCTCCACCGTCACCTCGAAGGCGCGCGCGGCCGTATCCGGCATGCCATTTATCTTCATCGCCGCATTCGGAAGGCCTTCTATCGTCAGGCTCATTATGCGTGGCTGCGGCACCATGTTGAGAATGCGAACGGTATAGCCGTTACGGATCGAACCGTTCGATTCCAGCACATATTGCGGATTGCGGTCGTGCAGGACATTCAGCGCCAGCCGCTCGCGCGTCACCAGCGCAAACAGCATGCCGATGCCGACAGCTGCCCAGATGGTCGTATAAAGCAGCGTGCGCGGCCGGAAGATGATGCGCCAGTTGAAGTGGCGGATACGCTTGCTGAAGCTGCCGTCCTCCTCACGCACATTGGCGGGACGGATGGCGTATTCGCCATTGCCGGTCGCCAGCGCCATGTTGGACTGATATTCAGACAGCGTCGCATAGGCGATCAGCCCGCGCGGCTTTCCGATCTTGTCCATCACCCCATCGCAGGCATCGATGCAAAGCGCGCAGGTGATGCATTCCAACTGCTGCCCGTCCCTGATGTCGATGCCCATGGGACAGACCGCGACGCAGGCGTTGCAATCGACACAATCGCCGATGCTCTCCCCAGCTGCCGCAGCCTTCTTGGCGTGCCGCGAGCGCGGTTCGCCGCGCCAGTCATTATAGGTGACGACAAGCGAATTCTCATCCAGCATCGCCGCCTGGATGCGCGGCCAGGGACACATATAGGTGCACACCTGTTCCCGCATCAGCCCGCCGAAGACATAGGTGGTGGCGGTCAGCGTGGCGACGGTCGAGTAGGCGATCATCGGCGCCTGCCCGGTCATGAACTGCATCGCCAGCGTCGGCGCATCGGCAAAATAGAAAATCCAGGCGCCGCCGGTCAGAACGCCGATCACCAGCCAGATCGCATGTTTCAGCACCCGCTTGCGCAATTTGCCAAATGTGAAGGGCGCCGCATCCAGTTTCATGCGGGCGTTCCTGTCGCCCTCGATCGCCCGTTCGACCACCAGAAACAGGTCGACCCAGACGGTCTGCGGACAGGTATAACCGCACCATGCGCGCCCGACGGCTGATGTGACGAGAAACAGGCCCAGTCCCGCCATGACGAGCAGGCCGGCAACAAAAAAGAACTCCTGCGGCCAGATTTCGATGAAGAAGAAATAAAAGCGTCGGTTGGCGATATCGATCAATACCGCCTGATCGGGCGCATAGGGACCGCGGTCCCAGCGCAGGAAAGGCGTCAGATAATATATGCCGAGCGTGACCAGCATCACCAGCCATTTGAACCGCCGGAACCTGCCCTCTGCGCGCTTCGGAAAAATCTTCTTGCGCGCTTCGTAAAGCGGTTTGCGCGTTTTTGCGGAATTGACGGCTTCCGCCTCCAGCCTTTCGACAGGCTGTTGCGGGCGATCCTGTCCGGCGCGATAGATGTTCATGATAGGAGTCCATTTTTATCTCCTTGCTTTCTCCCATCTCCCCGGGGAAACATCCTTGACTTACATCAAGTGACGACAAAGTGGCGCAGCCGGAGGCATGCGCCGCAGAGGGAGGACGAGATGCCTGTCATGCAGTCGAGAATCATTCACCTGTCAGTCGAAAAGCCATGGGCACAGGTCTATGGTTTCGCCTCAGACCCGCGGAACATGCCGCGATGGGCGGCAGGTCTTGGCGGCGAGCTGAAGCCGGATGGTAACGACTGGATCGCCGATGGCGGCCCGCT
>CAACWB010000367.1_pt1 | contig 42580 bp, 32 predicted proteins | sample 2275501 | NCBI WGS metagenome assembly CAACWB01 (sample SAMEA5312444, study PRJEB27640) | indoor metagenome | biome: indoor environment; feature: controlled; material: polymer antistatic dissipative epoxy resin | place: Italy | collected 2014-05-27 | reverse complement strand
TGTCATGAATGGTGACGATGTCGTGGAGATCGACTTTATAGTCCACCGCCATTTCCGAGCGGAACGCCGAAAGCAGCGGATCGCGCACGGCACGCGCCGCCGTCTCGGCGATTTTCATCAGCCGCATCGAGCGGGAAAGCGCCTCCTCATTTCCAGATTTTCGCTCGGTTGAAGATGAGGTGTGCATTGGCATATCCAGTCTGTTCGTTCAAAAAAGAAGGAGGCGGCGGCGCGGCCTGAGCCGCGCCGGCCGGGATTATTTCCTGTAGTTGACGCGCCAGACGTCCTGCCATTCCTCCCGTCGGTCGAAGTCATCAAGGCCGGTGGCGGAATCATATCCCATCAGCCTGTCGGCGACCTTCATAAGCCCCGAGGGTTCGTCAGCCGGCATCTTGATGTCGATATTGGTCGGCAGCTTGCCGTCCTTCATCTGCGGGGCGATGCCCTCTTCCGTCAGGACGTAATGGATGAAGAGCTTCGCCATGTTCGGGCTCTTGGTCCTGGAGGCGATCAACCCAAGCTTGATGTAGGTCCAGCCGACCCATGGATCGAGGCCCGTGCAGAGGCCGAGCTTGTAACCCTTGTCGGCATTGTCGCGAAACTTCGCCGAACTGATGAGGCCGAAGAAAGGCTGTTTCTGGCCGGGCGCACCGACAGCTTCCGCCACCGGGTCATCACCTTCGGTGGCAAGCGGGCCGTTTGCAGCCATTGCCTTGATCCATGCGGCCGACGCGCCCTTTTCCTCTATCTCCTTGCCGAAATGGGCCTTGTAGGCTGCCGCCACCTTCTGATTTCCATGGGCTTCGAGCTGGTTGAACCAGTCCGTATATGTGCTCTTGCTCAAGGGATCGACCATGGCGACCTTGCCTTTCCATTGCGGCTCGGTCAGTTCCCAGATATTGCCCACCGGGCATTTGTCATGGGCTTCGGTATTATAGGCCCAGACATTGGCGTTGGTGGAAATTGCCAGCGGGTTCTGAAACTGCGCCGGGATTTTCGCCGCCATGTCGCCTGGCAGGTAGTTCTCGACAAAACCCGCCGGCAGAAGCTGCGCGAGAGCCGATGGCGCATCGGTGATCAGCACCACATCACCCTGCACGTTGCCGGACTGGCTTTCGCGGATGATCATCTCCAGCTGGCTATTGGCGGAAACCTTTACACCCGTTGCCTTCAGCCCGTATTTGGCGCTGAACTTCTCGGCCATTTCGACGATCTTGCCGGTGCTGTCATAGATATTGATCGGCTTTTCCTGCTTCGCCGCCGCCAGGATCGTATCCAGATCGAATGCCTCTTCGGCCACAGCAGTCATGGCAGACAGTCCGATCATTGCCGCAGCAATGACTGACGCCGTTCTCAAATTCGTTCTTTTCATCGTTTCCCCTCCCAAGGAAAAGACAGGCGGGCTTGGCACCCGCCTTCCGTTTATTTTTTGTAGTTCACACGCCAGAAATCCTGCCAGCCTTCGCGCTTGTCGAGGTCGTCGGCCGCCGTTGCGGCATCGAACGCCATCAGCTCATCGAGATGATCGGCGACCTTCGAGGGCTCATCCGTCGGCAGGGCGATTTTCGTATTGCCGGAGAGTTTGCCATCGGCGGTCTGGGGTGCGATACCCTCTTGCGTCATCAGGTAATGCAGGAAGAGCTTTGCCGCATTCGGGCTTTTCGTCTGCCCGGCAATCAGGCCGAAACCGGGATAGAGAAATCCGGAAAAGGGCTTTACGCCGCTGCAAAGCCCGAGCTTCAGCCCCTTGGCCTCGTTGTCACGATATTTCGCCACCGAGGTGATGACAAAAAACGGATCGGCCTGCCCCGGCGCACCGGCCGCATCCGCAACCGAACTCGAATCCGTCAGCAAAGGCGCATTTTCGGCAAAGGCCTTCACCCAGGCCGCGGTTGCGCTTTTTTCGCCCGTTTCCAGCTTCTTGCCGTAGAGGTCCTCATAGGCCCTGGCGACATCGGCATCGTGGTGGGTTTCGATCTGGTTGAACCAGTCGGCATAAAGCGGCTTGTCGAAGAGATCGAGCATGGCAAGCTTGCCCTTCCACTTCGGCTCCGTCAGCTGCCAGATGTTGGTGACCGGGCATGTGCCGTATTTCTCGGTATTGTAGGTCCACACATGCGGGTCCGAGACGACCACGAGCGGATCGCGCAGCTTTTGCGGAATATCGCCTTCCATATCCGGCGGCGACCAACTGGTGGCGATGCCTTCCGGCAGAAGCTCACCCATGGCGGAGGCGACATCCGTTGCGACGCTGACATCGCCGACAACATTGCCGGCCCGATGCTCGCGGATCATCAGCTCAACCTGCGTCGCCTCGTTCACCTTCTTGCCGCTGGCCTGCACGCCGTATTTGGCGGTGAAGGCCAGCGCCGTATCGACGATCTTGCCGGTCACCGCATAAACGGTGATCGGCTTTTCCTTCTTCGCGGCATCGATCAGCGCATCGAGATTAAAAGCGTCCTGCGCATGCGCGGCAGCGCCAACTGCCAGCGAGAAGATGAGGGAGAGCGCGGAGGCGGCCATTCGCCGCCCGCGCTGCCCACCATATCGGTTCTGCTTCATTGTAGTCACTGCGTCGGTCCCCCCGTTATTTTTTGTAGTTCACACGCCAGAAGTCCTGCCAGGTTTCGCGCGCATCCCAGTCGTCTAGGCTGGTGGCCATGCTGTAAGGCAGAATATCATCGAGAACCGCGCCGATACCCGAAGGCTCGTCGGCAGGCAGGCTCACCTCCTTGTTCGTCGACATCTTGCCGTCGATCGCCTGCGGCGCGATGCCTTCAGCGGTCATGATGTAATGAATGAAGAGCTTCGCCGCGTTCGGGCTGTTAGTGCCCTTGGTAATCAGGCCGACGCCCGGATAAAGCCAGCCGGCCCACGGCTTCAGTTCCTTGCAGAGGCCGAGTTTCATGCCCTTTTCGGCGTTGTCACGGAACTTGGCCGAGCTGATAAGGCCCATGAACGCGTCCTTCTGGCCGGGCGAACCCACGGCTTCAGCGGCCGCCGCATCGGCATCGGTCAGAAGCGGGGCGTTGGCGGCGAGCGCCTTTACCCAGGCTGCGGTCGCGCTCGCCTCTGCGGTTTCGAGATCCTTGCCGTAGAGCGCCTTGTAGGCCGCCTTCACCTCGCCATCGCCGTGCTTGGCCATCTGGTTGAACCAGTCGACATAGGATGCCTTGCCGAGCGGATCCTGCATCGCCACCTTGCCCTTCCACTTCGGGTCGGTCAGTTCCCAGATATTGGAAACGGGGCATTTGTCGAAAAGCTCGCTATTATAGGCCCAGACATTGGCGCTGGTGACGACGGTAAGCGGATCCTGATATTCCGGCGGAATATTGCCGGCCATATCCGGCGGCAGCCAGCTTTCGACAAAACCCATAGGAATAAGCTGAGCCATCGCCGCCGGCGCATCGCTGATGATCGAAACGTCGCCCTGAATATTGTTGGCGCGCGCCTCGCGGATGATCATCTCCAGCTGGGCCGAGGCCTTGACCTTCGCACCCTCGGCACCCACGCCATATTTCGCGGCGAAGTTCTTCGCCATTTCGACGATCTTGCCGGTGCTGTCATAAACGGTGATCGGTTTTTCCTTTTTTGCCGCCTCGATCAGGGCATTGAGGTCGAACGGCTCTTCGGCCTTCGCCGCGCCGCCAAACGTTGCGACAATTGCCGTTGCACATAACAGCCGGCTCAAACCCGTCTTTGTCCGCTTCATACTGTTTCTCCTTCAGCCGTTTTTGCCGGCGTTTTCAGTTGTAGGTGCTGTTGCGTAGAACGGCGTCCGCCTCGGTGACCCGCTGCCCCTTTGCATCGAAAGCGTGCAGGGCCTCCGGCGGTACGTGGAAAAACACGCGGTCGCCGCTGTCGATACGCGGCAGGGAATGGGTGGTCAGGAACAGCGTGTGGTTTTCGCTTCTCAGCTCAAGAATCCAGCTGCCGCCGGTCGGCAGCACGCCCGTCACCGTCATTTCACCGGAGAAGCTGCCCTGCGGCACATCTTCCGGCTTCATCACGTAACCCATCGCCTCCGGTCGCATGCCAACCGAGGCAATGCCGCGCAGTTGCGGATAACGCGCCGCAAAATAGGCTTCCCCCTTGTCGGCAACATCAGAAACGCCGGGCTGGCCGAAGGTCAGGATATTGATCGGCGGGCTGCCAACGAATTCGGCAACGAAGCGGTTGGCCGGGCGGTCGTAAATGTCGTTGGGCGTGCCCATCTGCTGCAGCGTGCCCTCGTTCATGACGGCAATGGTGGTGGCAAGCGTCATGGCTTCCCACTGGTCATGCGTCACGAAGACGATGGTGGTCTTGAACTCTTTGTGCAGCCGCTTCAGTTCGGCGCGCATTTCCAGCCGCAGCCGCGCATCCAGATTGGAGAGCGGCTCGTCCAGAAGCAGAACGCCGGGATTGACAGCAAGCATACGGGCAAGCGCCACGCGCTGCTGCTGCCCACCGGAAAGCTGCGACGGATAACGATCGCGATATTTGGCGATGTCGAGCGCCTGCATGACGCGTTCGACACGGGCTTCGCGCTCGGCCTTAGGCAGCTTGCGCAGGCGCAGGCCGAAATCCGTGTTGCGCTCGATCGTCAGGTGCGGCCACAGCGCGTAGCTCTGGAAGACGAGGCCCATTTCACGCTTTTCCGGCGGCACGAAGATGCCATCGGTAACGGAATCGATTACCCGGTCGCCGACGCGGATTTCCCCGCCGGAGAGGTTTTCAAGGCCGGCGATCATCCGCAGCGTCGTGGTTTTGCCGCAGCCGGAAGGGCCGAGCAGGCACATGAATTCGCCGTCGCGGATTTCGAGATCGAGATCGGAAACCGCATTTGCGGAATTTACACCGTAGTTTTTCTGCGCACCGCGCAGGTTGATGGTAGGCATCAGCTTCCAAGTCCTTCTGCAAGATTTGTGCGGGTCAGTTTCTGGGCCAGCAGCGTGCCGAAATAGGCGATGCCGGCGATGATCAGCACCACGGCGTTGGCGGCCTGCGTGTAGTGGTAATCGACCAGCCGCAGCGAATAGGTGGTCAGCACGTCCGTGCTCGGCACGGCAAGGATCACGAAAAGGCTCAAGCCCTTGATGCCCGAAATAAAGGGCAGGAGAACCCCGGTCACCAGCGATCCCTTCTGGATCGGGATCACAATGGAGATCATGCGGCGGAACCAGCCAGCGCCGGCAATCTGCGCCGCCTCTTCCGGGTCCTTTCCAAGCTGCGTCATGGCCGAGATGCCGGCGCGTGAGGCATAGGGCATCTGGTCGGCAATCAGCGCCAGGATAAGGATCGTCACCGTGCCATAGAGCGCCGGCATCGGCCCGCGCGGAACGGCAAAGAGCGACAGATAAGCGGCGGCAAAAGCGATGCCAGGCACGAGATAGGGCAGGAACGTTACCTGTCGCAAATAGACCGACAGGGCGCGCACCGGCGTGCGGATGACAACATAACCGACCAGGAGACCGAGAACGCCTGATGTCAGCGAGGCAAGCCCGACGATCATCATCGTGTTTTTCGCCGCCGCCCATAGATCGGGGCTCAAAAGAACGCCGGTCTGCAAGGCCACGGTATTGAGGTTGGTGCCAATCCAGTAATCGAGCGTGAAGTTGTCGAGCGTGAATTTGGCCGGCATTTTCATGATGGTCGAGAGCGCCAGCGTCAGAAGCGGCAGGCCGACGCTGAGGATGAAGATGGCGGCCGCAAAGCCGGTTGCCGGAAGCCGCATCTTGCCGAGGCGGTTTTGCCGGTTCATCGAGCCTTTCGAACCGATGGTCACGAACCGGCGCGCTTCGCGAACGAGGCGCGCATCGATCATCAGCGTGATGATACCGATGAGCATGATCGAGGCCGCAACGACACCGGCAACACCGGTCTGGCGCGAGGCGATGCTGCGAAACAGCGAAGTGGACAGGACTTCGAACTTCACGGGCAGCCCGAGAACATAGGGTACGCCGAATTCACCGAGGCACTTCGCAAAGATCAGCACCATGGAAGACAACAGCGCCGGGCGCATCAGCGGCATGATGACCTGCAAGGCCACCTGATAGCGGTGTGCACCGAGAATACGCGCGGAATCTTCAAGCTGCGAATCGAAACGGCGAAGCGCCGAGCCGAACAGCAGGATGACGAAAGGCGTATAATGCAGCGCAAGGATGATGGTGATCGGGAAACGCCCATATGCAACCCAGTCCGGCGGCGTCAGGCCGATTGCCTCAAACCAGCCGGGCTGGCCGCCCACGGTGCGGTTCTTGAACAGGGTCGTCCAGGCCAGCGCAAAGGTCCAGGCCGGCAGCATATAAGGCACAATCAGCGCGGTGGCGAACCAGCGCCGACCGAACATATCCGTGCGGCTGATAAGCCAGGCAAGCACGGTGCCGATGACCAGCGAAAGCGAAATCGCCCCGAAAGCCACTGTCAGCGTGTTAAAGAGCGGCCGCCAGAAGAGGTCAGTCGCGACAGGCGAGAAAAACGCCCTGTCGAGATAATAAAGCGTGAGGTCGCCAACATCCTTGCCAAGGCGCCTTTCATGGCCAAACTGGACGCGGACAGCGTCGAGAATGATCGAAATGATCGGAACGACGATCAGATAGGTAAAAAGCAGGGCTGTCAGAACGCCGATCAGCGTCGTCGGCTCCCGGAGCGCGACCTTGAGGCGATATCGCCAGGCCTGCCATGCCGAAGGCGCGGTCGCAGGGGGACGCCCCAATGCCTCCGCCTTCGTTGATTCGCTTAAAAGAGCCATTATCTCTCCCCGTATGGCCACACCATTGCTCCGACACGCCGGCAAGCACCTGCCTTCGCGCAGCCTGAAAAACAGACGGCGCGTGCGTGACCTTCAACAATGCATCAATGCTTCAGAAGCGGGCTTCCAACCCGCCCACAACGATGATCCCAGCTCCTCCCGAAAACATCGCCGGCAAAGCGGAAGTGGAATAAAAATTCCATAACTCACTTCACCTTGGAATGCATGATCCGTCTTAAAAGACGTTTTGTCAACGAAAAAATGCACACGTGATCACTATCTTATTTATTTGTTTTAAAACGTCTTTTTGTCACAAAACTGTAATTTTTTGAGTGCGCTATTCAGCGGAATGTTTTTCCCGGCGCGACGACAATGGAACGAATGAGACGTTTCACCGGGATATGCCAGGTCATCCTGCTCCAGCGCAGCGGCAGGCAGTCGAAAAATTTCGATAGGAATAGCCGACGCCACATCGCCTGTGATATCAGGCTTAGGATTTCGCAACCGGGGAAGTTGAATGGCGAGAGGGTTCGTGACAGCCGAAGAGGTGGCAAAAAAGGCCGGGGTCTCGCGCTCCGCCGTCTCGCGCACCTTCACTCCCGGCGGCAGCGTTTCGAAGGTGGTGCGGCGCAAAGTGCTGAAAGCCGCGCAGGAACTTGGCTATCGCGTCAATCGTCTGGCGCAGGGCCTTAATAATGATCGCTCCAACCTCATCGGTGTCGTCGGCGCCAACCTGAGTTCGCCCTTTATTTCAAAGCAGCTCGATCTGCTCAGCATCGGCCTTCTGCGTCGCGGCCTGCAATGCCTGCTCTTGAATGCGGCGGATGCGCGCAAGGACATCGCACCGCTGATCGAGCTTCTTTTCGAGTTCCGCGCCCAGGCAATCGTCGTTCTCTCTGGTGAACCGCCGGCTTCGATCGTCGACGAATGCATTGCCAATGGCGTGCGCCTCATCCTCATCAACCAGCGTCTCGACCGCACCGATACCAATATGGTGCTGAGCGACGATTCCCACGGTGCCGACCTTGCCGCCATGCGGCTCGTGGCGGCCAAATGCCGGAAGGTCGCGGTCATTTCCAGCGGCAGCCAGACCCCGGCGCAGCTGCGCCGCGCCGGCGCCTTCACCCAGCGCATGACCATAGAAGGCATCGAGGTCGTTGCCTGGTCCGGCGGTCCGACAAGTTATGACAGCGGTTATCAGGCCGGCTGCGAATTGCTGGCCGACAAGGCGATCGATGGCGCTTTCTGCGTGACCGATCTGCTGGCGCTCGGTTTTATGGACGCCGCACGTCTGGAAATGGGTCGCCGGGTGCCGGAAGATCTCTCGATCGTCGGTTTCGATGATATTCCACAGGCTGGCTGGAAAAGCTATCAGCTGACCACCGTTGCTCAATCCTTCGACGCGTTGACAGAGAAAGTCCTGACTGCGCTTGACAGCGACCTGCCGGAAACCCGGCTTCAGGTCGTGCCCGTTTCCATGGTCGAGCGCATCACCGCGCGCTAACCCGCCTGCTTGATGCGGCTTTCGATCAGGAGGCCGCTTTCATCAAGGATCGGATGGGCGACGGCGGCGATATGGGCGTTGATGCGTTTGAGATCGCGCAACATATCCAGATGCACGGAGCTGGTCTGGATGCTGTCGGCCCGGCCATCGCGCAGGCGTTGCAGGTGGCGTTCCGAAGACTGTTTTTCGAGGCGCCGCACATCTTCCTTCACTTCCACCAGCCGCCGGGCAAGATCGGCATTGCGGGTCGCGAAAACCGATTGCGCCATGCGGATATTGTCGAGTGTGACGGCGAAAAGACGCTCCAGCTCACTCTTGCCGTCAGCGGAAAACTGCAGGCCAAGATCGATCTTCTTGGCGATTTCCGGACGGATGCCTTTCTCGATGATATCGCCGATATGTTCGAGATTGATGGCATATTCGACGATATCCATCGCGCGGCGCTGGTCTTTGCGGCAAAGCCCATCCTGCCCGACCTTGGAGACATAGACCTTGATGTCATGCTGGATACGGTCGACCCGGCCTTCCAGCATGCTGATATCGTTGAGTTTCGTCACGTCGCTATCGCGCATCGCTTCGCTTGCCTGCCGTAGCATGCGCTCGATCAGGTCGCCGACCAGCAGCACCTCGCGGCTCGCACCAGCAAGTGCTGCGACCGGCTGGTCGAGATCGTGACTGTCGAGATAGCTGCGGCTGCTTTCGCTCCCCTCTTTTTCCGGCAGCATTGCCTTCGTTACCCGCAAAAGCAGCGGCGAGAGCGGCCATGCGATGGCGGCAACAGCCAGATTGAAGAAAAGATGCGCATCAACAGCGAGATTGGCGTGCGAAAAGGGTGACATATCCAGAAGCGCCGCACCGTAACCGGCAAGAGGCAGGGCCAGAAGACAGCCGATGGCCCTGACGATGAGGTTGCCGACAGTCACCCGCCGCGCCGCAATCGGCGCTTTCAGCGTTGCCAGCACCGGCGGAACCGCACCGCCGAGATTGGCGCCGAGAACCAGCACGATGATTAAGCTCGTTTCGATGCCGCCACTTGCCGCGAGCGACAGGATGAGAACGACAATCGCAAGACTGGAAGAAGCCAGCACCGCCAGGACGGCGGAGAAAATCAGCGCCACCGGCCAGGCATTGCCAAGCAATGAAATGAAGAGACCAAGCGCCGGAGATTGTCTGATCGGATCGGTCGCCGCGGAAAGAAGATGCAGGGAAAGCAGCATCAGGCCGACACCGGCAAGGGCCGCACCCGCTCCCTGCCGCTGCGCCGATTTTCCGCGGAGCAGGATGACGCCGGCAAGGATGAGCATTGGCGACAGCCAGCCAAGCCCGAGCGCGACAATCCACGCTGTCATCGCGGTGCCAACATTGGCCCCCAGCAGCACAACCTGCGCCATGGCCGGCGCGATAAGGTCTTTTTCAACGAAGGAAGCGACCATCAGCGCGGTCGCGGTCGAACTCTGCAAGGCGATCGTCGCCACGAGACCGGCAAAGAAGGAGCGAAATCCGCCCCGCGTGCCGGCGGCAAGACCGGTGCGAAGCCTGGCGCCAAATGCGCGCGACATGCCGTCCTTAATCTGCGCAAGGCCGAAAAGCAGCAATGCCACCGCGCCGAACAGATTGATGCTGACAACGACCGATTCCATCGGATCACCTCGCGTGTCGTTCCTGCCGCCCGCTCTGCACTCAGGGCTGCGATGCAGCGGCCCGTTGCAAAACCTTCAGATCAAACCGCTACGCGCTCATATTGTGGAGCGAGCTGAAGCGTGAGATCACGCGAACTGCCTTCAGCACGCTCTATAAACAGGCCGAGCGCACCGAAGAAGATTTCGATAAAGCTTTGAACGGAACCGTCGTGACGATCCGCCTCACGGCCGAAGCGTTCCGCCAGCACCCGATAGAGGGAAAGCCGCTCCGGCTGGATATGCGGCAGGGCAAGACCCGCGCCCTGACGAAGGCAATACCAATCGGCAATCAGCTCGAACATTGGCAGTTCAGAAGCCAGCACGAGGCCATCAGATGGGGAGCCGCCTTTTTTTCCGATCAAGCCAATAACGTCCTGCACGGTTTTATTCGCAATGGCCGCCACAACCTCCGCCGGCCATTCCTTGATGAAATAACGGTACCTGACCAGCGCCCGTTTGTGGCCAAGCAGAAAATCACCGTAGGTGCCCGCCGCAAACGCCTGGTCCTCATCCTCGCCAGCCAGAGCCGTTTCCTGCGCATAGCCTCGGCAAATGCGGCTGTTGATCGGCAGAGCATCCATCTCCACCGTCTCCACAGTGATTTCCTGCCGCGACGGGTGGACAACCTTGAACGCGGGCGGAAAGGCAACCAGCGACGGCACGGCGATATTGGTAAGCGAATTCTCCCCGTCCCCGCGCCTTGTCACACCTTCCACATGCAGGTGCCCGCTGAAATGGATGGCAAGCCCGGCGTTACGCAACGCATCCTCCACCGCCTTGCGCGGCGTGCGGCGCACGACATTGGTTTCGCCAAACAGTGCACCTTCGGCACCGCTTGCGCCATCAAACGGATCGAGCGCCGGATAGTGGGAAAAGCCAAGCAACGTTTTGCCGAGCGCCTCTGCCCTATGCCGCACATCGGCAATCCAGTCGATGATGAAGGGCTTGCAGCGCAAAAGCGCGTTCCAGCCACCGGAGGTGCTATCGGTGAAGGCCGCTTCCTCACCTTTTTCGAACGCACCGTCGAGCGGTTCGAAAATATTGGCGTCGATCATCAGTAGCCAGAGACCCGGCTCCGGCTCGACGAGATAGGAGGCGTCCATCAGCTGGTAGACATTGTGCCCATCGGGCGAGCGCACCTCGTAAAGGCGGTCCTCCGCCAAGTCGGAGAGGCCGAACGGCGTTTCCCAGTGAATATAGTCCGGCTGGCGGAAATATCCGAAAGCCGACATGGGCCCGAGGCCCACTGGATAGCCCTCGCAATACATCCGGTCGCTAATAACAACCCGCTCTCCAGCGCGCCGTGCATCGCTCGAAACAGAAACGCATCGGCCATTTTCCGTCAGGAACTCCTTGGTATGGTGCCGGCCGCGCGGGCCGAAAATATCGTGGTTTCCGGGCAATGCATAAAAAGCGGTGCCATGGGCGTCACGATGACGCTCGAGAATGCCCTTCAGCGTTTCGGTGGTCGCCCGCTGGCCGTCATCGGTATAATCGCCAAGCAGCACGACATGGCGGATGCCGCGTTGCCGAACCGCTTCGAGTGCGGCATGCAGCGCATCGGCACTCTCGTTGAAAACCCGGGTGGATTCGCGTGTGTCCGACCAGCTGCGCATGGTGATGCGCTCACCATCGATCTCGATGCCCGGAAATCCGAAATCGGCGGCCGTGTCATGAAAATGCGCGTCTGCAATGACGGCAACGGAGGGAAGCGCACGTGTCAGCATGATTGGGCGGTCTTTCTGCCTTCAACCATGTCGATCCAGTCGGAAGCACGGCGGGCGGCGGCATAAAGCATGGGTTTCGGCGTCTCGAACCATTCGTCGGGCCGCAATTCCCGCCTAGTGCGGATCACGGAAACCGCGTCGTCAAGGGTGGGGTAAAGATGCGGCTGCTGCTTATGGAGGAAAAGCGCCACCAGCGAGACGGAGCGGCTGCGGCCACTGCGGCAGTTGACCAGCACATTGCCGCCATCTGGAAACGGATAGGTCTCGCGTTTCGGCATGGTCTGGCGAAGCGCACCGTCAAGAATATAATAGGCCCCCAGCATCATCGTGTCGGGGCTGCCCTCCCCGTCGATCAGGCCAAGCTTGTAATAGCGGATGTCACCATACCCCACAGCGCGTTTGTCGCCCTCTTCCGCCATTGCCTGCACGAGATTGATATCGAGGTTGACGGCGCAATTGACAACGGTGGTAATGCTGTGGCGGCGCAGGAGCCCGAGATCGCTCGCACCATCGCTGCCGCCGATATAAAGCGCAGCATTATGCGGGCCAAGCCCTTCCGCGATCAGGCTGATTGCAGGCCGGGCATAAACGGGTCCATCCATGTCATTCCTCCACATGCACCAAGCCGCCCTTTCAAGGACCAAGCTTCGCCTAAAATAAGGCCGATGCGGCCCGCTGCCCACCCGACGGCTGCCGCCCGGCCAAAGGTATGCTCGATGCCTCACTGACACCTTTGGCAACACCGCCGGCTGCCGCCAGCACCGGCCCGCCATCCTCAAGACTACCGACTTCCAGGAAGGGGCAGACATCGCCGCCAGCTTCGCTGACGAGTAGCAGTCCCGCAAGACAATCCCATGAATTCATATGCAATTCGAGATAGGCATCGGAACGGCCATCAGCCACATAGGCAAGCGCCATGGCCCCGGAGCCGGCGCGGCGGACATTGGTGCCCATATCGAGCAGGTTCTTGACGACATCGAGATAGATGTCATTCGCCACGCGGGTCGACCAGCCCATTTCGATCGACGCCGCATCGAAACGTTCCGTCTCCGACACCCGGATCGGCAAGCCGTTACGCGTCGCCCCCTCGCCGCGGCGGGCAAAATAAAGCTCATCAAGGGCGGGGTTATAGATCGCGCCGAGCTCGGTCTGTCCGTTTTCGACATAAGCGATCGATATGCAGAAATGCGGAATGCCGCGTGCGAAATTCGCGGTTCCGTCGATGGGATCCACGACCCAGACGCGCTCGCCAATCTCCCCGCCGCCTTCTTCCCCGAAAAAGCTGTCGTCAGGAAAACACGCCGCGATCGCGCCGCGAATATGCGCTTCGGAGGCAGCATCCGTCACCGTCAGGAAATCCTGCGGCCCCTTCATCGAAAAGCTGCGCGTCGCTTCGCCCTGAAAGCCTTTCAGCACCAGTTCCCCGGCGGAAAGAATAACGCTGCGGCAGAGTTCGGCGCGAGCCGTCAATGTATCCGGATAAGGCATCGAGTCCATGCGCAACAACCATTTCCCTTAGAGTGAACGCGTGTTCATATTGCACACGTGTTCAATGTTTTCAAGCCCGATTTTGGAGGAATTGATTGTGTCGGATCGGACATCGCCAATCCTGTCAGCGCACGACATCCATCGCAATTGATGACGCCGAATTAAACGCTTGTCTTGGATCGTTCAAGACGTATCAGCGCGCTTTGTTCAATGCAAATGGGATGTTGCGAAAGACAACCACATGCATCTCGAGGTTGATTTGGTTCTTCCTCAATTAACCCTGTGTATTTCCAATGATGTAACCGCACTTATGTTATGAACGCCGCTCTGCACTTGATGAGCGGCCAATGAAAATACTGAGTGCCAAACAAAAAATTCAAAATTTCATGTCTGTTCGATCTGACAATCCGGACTTGCTGAAAGCACAGTATCGCGCCTTCACACGGCAGATGCCGATGATGTATTTCATACTTCTTTCAAGTACTTGGGCGCTTGCCACTACGCATATGCAATTGGCGCCGTTTTGGCTCACCGTTGGAATTCCTGCTCTTTTCACCCTTGGCTGCACCCTCAGGGTCGCATTCTGGTGGAAGACACGCGGCATCGACCCGAATCCGAAAATGGCTCACGCGGCACTCCAGCGCACAAACCGCCTGGCGGTCGGCATCGCCATGGCATTCACGCTCTGGTCTTTTTCGCTGGTGCCTTATGGGGACGCCTATACGCAGTCTCACGTCGCCTTCTACATGGCGATTACCGTGATTTCCTGCATCTTCTGTCTGATGTATGTGCGCTCTGCCGCCTTCATTGTTACCCTCATCGTCAACGGCGCATTCATCGTCTTCTTTCTGGCGTCACGGCAACCGACATTCATCGCCATTGCCATCAATGTTCTCTTGGTCTGCGCCGGCATGATGTCCATCCTGTTGACCAACTACCGCAATTTCGAGCGTATGGTCGTCTCCCAGCAGCGTACGGAAGCGCTGAGCAACGAGAACCTGCTGCTCGCCAATATGGATAGCCTGACCGAGCTACCCAATCGCCGTGCTTTTTTCACCCATCTGGAAGTCGAGCTGGAAAAGGCCAGAGCCGCAGGAACCCGTCTGGCGCTGGGCGTTATCGATCTCGACGGCTTCAAGCCGGTCAACGACCTCTACGGACACTCCGTCGGCGACAGACTGCTGGTCAGTGTCAGCAAACGCCTTACCGTCTGTCTGAAAGCCAGCAAGGCGTTCCGGCTGGGCGGCGACGAATTTGCCATCGTTGCTCCGATCATACCTGATGATGCGCAACTCGTTGCCAATGCCAACGCAATTTCGGAACAGCTGAGAGCACCCTACCATATGCCGGAGGGAACGGTGCATGTTTCCGCCTCAATGGGGATAGCCGTCTTTCCAAATCTCGCCTCCACGCTGGAACAGCTTTTCGACAGGGCAGATTATGCCCTTTACCATGCCAAGAAGACCCGGCGCGGCGATGCCGTCCTGTTCGACGCGGAACACGAAAAGCAGATCAATATCGAAGCCCGCATCGAACATCTGCTCAAGCAGCGCGATATGGAAAACGAGCTTTCAGTTGTGTTCCAGCCGATCGTCGATATACGCGATGGAGGGACCGACGGTTTTGAAGCGCTGGCGCGCTGGCATAGCCCGATCCTCGGGCATGTGCCGCCCGCCCAATTTTTCTCCATCGCCGAGCGAGCCGGCATCGTCAGTTCGCTGACGCGGCCGCTTCTCAAGAAGGCACTGGCTTCCGCGTCACAATGGGAACCCTCCCTCAGGCTATCATTCAACCTCTCGGCCCATGATCTCAATTCCTGCGAAGGCGTGCTGTCGCTGATCGGCATTATTGAAAACAGCGGTTTCGACGCACGTCGTCTGGATTTGGAAATTACCGAGACCGCCTTTGCACATGATTTCGAACAGGTCAGGCAATCGGTCGAAATGTTGCGGCGTCTTGGCTGCGGCATTTCGCTGGACGATTTCGGCACTGGTTATTCCAGCCTGACGCGGCTGCATGCCCTGCCTCTCACCAAGATCAAGATCGACCGCAGTTTCGTTACGAATCTGCACGAAAAGCCGGCGAGCTACAAGATCGTGAAATCTCTTCTCACCCTCAGCCGGGATATGGAACTGGAATGTGTGGTGGAGGGGGTTGAAACACCGGAAGAGCTTGCAGCCCTGGAAGGCCTTGGCGCCACGCTGGTGCAGGGCTATGTTTATGCGCCGCCGTTGCGAGAAGAAGATGTCGATGAATTTCTTTCCGAGCGCCAGGCAAGACGCACCGCATTATAGGAAAATCGCGACCGTTCATCGCAACTGCCCACGGCAGAAGCTGGTCCTCGCCGGGCGGCGAAGACAATTTTTCAGAACACCCTTCGCCTGAACGAAATCGCAGGACGATGGCTGGTTGTTTTCAGGACCTGTCCTGATCAGGATACACGGCCGGACTGAAGCGGCCAGAACCAGATCGTTTCCGAATTATAATAGCAGGCCGAGGCGCATTGGGCTGCTTCCGCACCACCCCGCACGAGGTCGATATGACCGCCACCGCTATAGCCGGGGATATTGTGGAACGCCACGACGCCGTTGCGCGCGCCAATTCCGGTTCGTGCCGTTGCCGGTGTAAAAGGCTCAGGCTCGCCGAGATAGCCCGTTCTTTTCAATAGATTGGCAAGGCGGCGCATATTGACCTCGATGCCCTTGCCGGCATAGGGGCCCTTCTGGATGCGATGCGAACCGGGCACGATGTTGATGCCCGATTTTATGAAGGCGATGCTGACGCGGATCGCGCAGGTATTATGGTAGTTCGGATTGCCGATATAATCTTCCCAGCCGATTTCCGTGAAAAGATCACGCTGGCTGATATAGTTGGAATGTGACGGCTCGCTGCTCGGATAATTGCCGTATAGAGTGTCAAAGTTAACGCGCATGGCTTGTCCCACTAGTTACTTTTCTGCTCACAGGGAAAGGAGACCTTGAGCGCCTCCCGCACGAGAGTGGCTGCCTGTTCATCCAGTTTTTCCGCAGGGATATCGCCGAGATAGGTGTAGATCCGATCGGTGAGTTCATGGGGCGCCACGGCACCCGCACCGCACCAGTCCGATCCGCTCGTCAGATCGGCCACACCGGCGATATAGGCGCTGGATTTCGCGACGGAAACCAGCCGGCGCATTTCCGGATCGGATACTTCCGGGGCTAGTTTTCCTTCGATTGCCTGTTTCAGTTCGGCACCGGAGAAAATCCATGTCCGCTCGGCCGCGCCAGCCGATGAAAGACCGGACAGAGCCAAAACAAAGGGCACGGAAACAAGAAACGCAAATGGGGAGCGCATGACAAACCCGCCTCGTCCAACGTGGATGAGAAACATCACGACGTGAGCTTCAAAACTTTTATGAAAACGACCCGGTGCCGGCCAATGCCGGCACCGGGTCGCGTCGCTATCAGGCGGCCTTTGTCGTCGCCAGATCGTAAGAAGCGATCATCGGAGACTGCGGCGAGTTGTTGTCGTCGAACGGTGTGTACTTCACTTCCATTTTGGTGAAGTTGAGCTTGATGGTCTCAACCGGACGGTCACCGCTGGAATCCACCGAGTAGCTGGCGATAAGCGTATTCGTCAGCAGGTACTCGATATAGGTGTTACCGGGATTGCCCGTGGTTACCATGTGGACCGTTGCGAGCTTGCCTGTGCGGCCGGCGCAGGCTTCCTGGAAAAGCTTGGTGGAAGAAGAATCGCTAACCTTGGTCAGAATGACTTCCGAAATCGTCGGTTCGGATGCTTCGCGGTTTGCAGCAGAACCAGCAGAGGTGTTCATGTTGCGGGCCACGTTCCAGTGAATGGCCTCGATATCCATCCACTTGCGATGTTCTTCATGTGTGGCGTCGCCCTGGATACCGTCAATCTGCAGATAAATTGGCATGCTGTAAGCTCCTGTAGCTGAAATGACCTCTTGCTTCGAGGCCGAGTTACCCTTCGTCTAATGCCGCATGCGTCGGGTAGACCCTTCCGACGCGGCAACTTCACCCATCCCAACACTTTCGGTTGCGACGAATTCATTCGTTTCCCCAGCCGCTTCGGCACGAATGCCGAACCTGATTCCGTCAAAATCGACAGTGATCTCTCCGACCCGCTCTCCGGCAACGACCTTCTCAAGGAAAAAGCTGGAAAGCGGCGGCAGGAGATCCTTGCCGATCATGATTTCGATGGCCCGCGCGCCGATGTCGCTCGCGCCGGCGCGCGCCACCAGTGCGTCACGCGCCACATCGGACAAGCTCAGGTCGGCGCCATATGTTGCAAGGACGCGCTCGCTGATCTTGCCAATCTGCATATCCACGATCCTCGAGAGCTCCTCCGTGCCCAACGGCATGAAGGGAAGAATGATCGTGCGCCCGAGGAAAGCGGGCTTGAACTGTTTCGTCAGCTCCGGCATCAGAAGCGCTTCCAGCGCCTCGCCCTCCGGCATCGTTTCGGGATCGGCCGAAAGTGCCGAAAGCAGTTCCGAGCCGGTATTGGCCGTCATGAAGATTGTGGTGTTCTTGAAATCGACATCGCGGCCTTCGCCATCACGAAGCACGCCCTTGTCGAACACCTGATAGAAGATATCCTGGACGCCGGGATGCGCCTTGTCGATTTCATCAAGGAGCAGAACGCCGAACGGCCTGCGCCGCACCGCCTCGGTCAGCACGCCGCCTTCACCGAAACCGACATAGCCGGGTGGCGAGCCGAGAAGCAGCGAAACCTTGTGCTCCTCCTTGAACTCCGACATGTTGATCGTCGTCAGGTGGCTGTTGCCGCCATAGAGCAGATCGGCCAGCGACAGTGCGGTTTCGGTCTTGCCGGTTCCGGACATGCCGACAAGGAAAAACACGGCGGGCGGACGGCGTGGATCGGACAAACCAGCGCGGGCGGTGCGCATGGCGTCGGCAATCCGCGCAATTGCCGCATCCTGCCCCACAACCCGCTGCCGCATGCGATCATCCAGCGTGCGCGCACTTTCGATCTGGTCCGCCAAAAGCTTGCCAAGCGGAATACCGGTCCATCGGGACACCACAGATGCAATCGCATCCCGGTCAACCACCGTCGGCACAAGTCTTTCCGCGTTTGCTGGCTGTGCTTCACCGATGGGTCGCAGACGGGAAACATTCGATGCATCGGTTTGCTGCGCCGACTGCTCTTCGCCCAGCGCCGCCAGTTCGGCCATTTCCGCATCATAACGGCCGCGCAGATCATCGATCCCGCTTTCAAGCCTCTCAAGCTCGTCGCGTATCGACTGGATACGGCCTTGCATGTCTTCATCCTGCGGTTCCCGCAGAAGCCAGTTCAGCTCATCGGACAGAAGGCGGCGTTCGCTTTCCAAGGCGCGCAGCCGTTCGGGCAGGGTCTGCCGCGCCAGCGAAACGGCGGCGGCTGCCGTGTCGAGAAGGCTCACCGCCTTGTCCGGCAATTGCCTTGCCGGCATATAACGCGCGGATAGCTGCACAGCCGCCACGATCGCCTCATCACGAACGACAACGTTGTGATGGCTGACGAAGGTGTCGGCGACACCACGCAACATGCGTATTGCCGTCGCCTCATCCGGCTCGCGCACGTGCACGGGCTGGAAACGACGCGTCAGCGCCGCGTCCTTTTCGAAATATTTCTTGTATTCGCTCCACGTCGTCGCGGCGACGGTCCGCACCTCGCCCCTTGCGAGAGCGGGTTTAAGAATATTTGCCGCATCGCCCTGACCGGCGGCACCGCCTGCTCCAACCAGGCCGTGGGCCTCGTCAATGAACAGGATGACGGGTTCCGCCGAGCGTTTTACCGCATCGATCACACCATGAAGACGACGCTCGAACTCGCCCTTCACACCGGCGCCGGCCTGAAGCAGCGAAATGTCGAGGTTCAGAAGACGGACGTTACGCAGTTTTTCCGGAACGTTTCCGGATATGATCTCCAGCGCCAGCGCTTCCGCAACCGCCGTTTTTCCGACACCTGCCTCGCCCACAAGGATAGGATTGTTCTGTCGGCGGCGCGTAAGAATATCGACGAGTTGGCGCAGTTCATCATCGCGGCCAATCACCGGATCAACCTTGCCGTTGCGGGCATCGGCGGTCATATCCTGGGTGTAAAGGCGCAAAAAATCGTTCTGGCCGGCGGCCTGTCCGGAACTTGCAGGCGCGGAAGACACATTCGCACCGGTATCGCCTTCAACTGAACTGCGGAGGCGCTCCAGCGCCGCACGATCCATCGCCTTCAGCGACGGAAATGCAGAGCGGACGAAGGAACGGAGCGAGGTTTCCTCATCCATCGCCAGCAGCAGGTCGCAAAGTGTCACCCGGTCCCGCCCAGCCTCCAGCGAAGCGAGGACCCAGGCCTCCCGGCCCGCTGTCAGAACGTTCTGCGAGAGCGACAATGCGTCGCCGTCCCCGATAATCGCCTCGTCGAGACTGCGGCCGATTTCAGCCTGCAATACCGGAAGTGGAATTTTTAATTCTTCGAATGTTTCCGCATAGATACCGGCATCTACAACCGCCAGCAGCCAATGCGGGATATCCACGTACCTATGCCCCCGACGCACCGCGACAGAAGCCGCAGCTTCAAGGGTGACGCGCAGGTCAGGCTCAAGCGCTTCGATGAGGCGATTGAGATCGATATGCGACATGCAATGAGCCTCCTGCCCCGGTCCATTCCACAACGTGACGTGGAATAACTATGATGATGAAACCGAGTTGTCCACCCCGAAGTTTATTTTTTGTCGGGTGAGATTAAGCAGTAGACGCCACAATTTAGACACATTTTGAATAAGTCTGTCTGAGGAATAGCCTTACGTAAGGGAAGTAACTACAAAAAATCCATTACTATTTTCTGGGGATAGACTGCTCTTGAACGCGCCGCATGTTAAAAGAGATATAGAATTTTTTGGAGATTGCGGAGAAAACATCCGCATCGATTCAAGAACGCGTGAAATATACTATAGAATTAAGGATGAAAGAAACCAGGCACGCACAGAAGAGCGCGCTGCATCCCCTCAAGATAACCTGAAGATCTCCAGTAGCTGGGACAGTGTCAGCAATCTTGGATTGCAGATTATATATTCCGAAAGCAAGGACATAGAAATATTGGCATGGCTCGCCGAAGCAAGCCTGCGGCTGCGAGGATTTCACGGACTACGTGAAATCTACGACCTTTGCAGTGATCTTTTTTACAACCACTGGGACTCATTGCGGTCGATCAGCGACGAAAATGACGAAGAAAAATTTGCACCTTTCGCGGGATTAAATGGCATTGGCAGCGAAGGAACGCTTGTTCAGCCGCTCCGGCTCGCGCCCCTGATCCCCGGAGGGAAATTTGCCGAACATAGTCTCTGGGATTTCCAGCTGGCGCAGCGGCCGAACGAGAGCAAACGCCGCGAGGAACTGTATCGGCTGGCGTCCGAGGCGGGCGTTGCTGCCATGTCGTCCCATCTGGCGGAGGTGAATGCCTGTCTCTCAGCATTTGATGCGATCATGGCCGTTCTTTCCGAGCGTTGCGGCCAGGCCGCTCCCCCGAGTTCGAACATACGAAACACGCTCATCGAAGCAGCCGCCGCCATTCGCACGCTTGGCGGGCGGGACCTGGAGCCGGCGCCGGTTGAAGCGGCCGCAGCCGCCGCGAGCACGGATGAAATTGGGCAACCCGTCATGCGCGCACCCGTGGCCTCCCCGGAAGGCATATCATCGCGCGACGAAGCTTTTGAAACTCTTCTTTCAGTTGCGCGTTACTTTCGCCGTACCGAGCCGCACTCACCGATCTCGCTCTCCATCGAAACGCTGGTTCGCAGGGGACGCATGGATTTTTCGGAACTGCTGGCCGAGCTTCTGCCCGAAACGCAGGCCCGCAACGCAGTTCTGACGGCCGCCGGCATCAAACCCGGCGGAGAAAACAACGGAAAATAACAAACTCGGGGCAGACACCGCCCCATAACAGTCATCCATGCCAAAGGGCATCAAGGAGGTTGAAATGGCAAGTGTACACGAAAAGCTGGAACGGGTTCGCAAGCCCCGCGTCCACATCAAATACGAAGTTGAAACCGAAGGCGCGATGGTGGTCAAGGAACTGCCCTTCGTCGTCGGCGTGCTGGGTGATTTCTCGGGCAATCCGACCCAGCCCCTGAAGCCGTTCGGGGAGCGCAAATTCGTTCAGATCGACCGTGACAATTTCGATGAAGTGATGCGTCGCATGACGCCGGGCCTCAACATTTCCGTGGCCAATACGCTGCAGAAAGACGGGACGGACATGCAGGTCAACCTGAAGTTCGAGAGCATGGACGATTTCGAACCCGGCGCCGTCGTGCAGCAGGTTCCCGCGCTCAAGGCGCTTCTGGATGCACGCAACGAGCTGCGTGACCTGCTTTCCAAGGCCGACCGTTCGGAAGATCTGGAGCGGATGCTCGAAGACATCCTTCAGAACAAGACGGACCTCGCAACGCTGGTTTCCGAACTGAAGGAAAAGAACGGCGCAAGCAAATAATCGCCTGTGCGGAGGATAACCTCCCCGAACGGCCCTTGTAGCGAGGGCTTCAACTGTTCAAGCGGCATTTTAAAGCCGCATGTGGAAGGACTGGAACATGAGCGCTGAAAGCCTGCTGAAGAATGAAGCACAGGCAACGACCGCCGAAGATCAGGGACTGTTGTCCAAGGTGGTTGCCGCAACCCGCCAGACCGAACCGGACCGCGCACAAAATCTGCTGCGCACGCTGACCGATCAGGCCCTGAAAGGAACGGTCAAATACGACCGCAACCTCACCGTCACCCTCAACCACGCGATCGCCGAGCTGGATCGGACGATTTCCGAACAGCTCGCCGCGATCATGCAAGCGCCGGAATTCGCCAAGCTGGAAGGCACCTGGCGGGGGCTCAACTATCTCGTCAAGAATTCCGAAACGAGCGTCAACCTCAAGATCCGCGTCATGAACGCCGGCAAGCGGGAACTCGCAAGGGATCTCGAAAAGGCCGTCGAGTTCGATCAGTCCCGGCTTTTCAAGGCGATCTACGAAGACGAATTCGGCACCCCCGGCGGCGAACCGCTCGGCGCCATCATCGGCGACTACGAATTCGACAACTCTTTCGATGACGTGCAGCTGCTTCAGGGTGTCTCGTCGATTGCAGCGGCGGCCTTTGCACCGTTCATTTCCGCCGCCAGCCCGCGCATGTTCGGCTTCGAGGACTATCGCGATCTCGCCCGGCCGCGCGATCTGGAAAAGATCTTCGACACGGTGGAATATGCCAAGTGGCGCAGCTTCCGCGAAAGCGACGATTCCCGTTTCGTCACGCTCGCTCTGCCGCGTGTTCTGGCACGCATGCCCTATGGCCCGAAGACCAACCCCATTGATGATTTCGCCTATGACGAAACCAAGGGTGCGGTGAACGGCGATCTGCAGCATGATGAATATTGCTGGATGAACGCCGCCTACGTCATGGGCACGAAGCTGACAGAGGCTTTTGCAAAAAGCGGCTGGTGCACGGCAATCCGTGGCGCGGAAAATGGCGGCCGGGTGGAAAATCTGCCCATGCACGTCTTCTCCAGCGATGACGGCGATCTCGACCTGAAATGCCCGACCGAAGTGGGCATCACCGACCGCCGCGACGCCGAACTCGGCAAGCTCGGCTTCCTGCCGCTCTGCCACTACAAGAACACGGATTATGCGGTGTTCTTCGGTGCCCAGACCGCGCACAAGCCGAAACTTTACGACAAGCCGGAAGCAACGGCCAACGCCGCCGTTTCGGCCCGCCTGCCCTACATCATGGCGACGTCGCGCTTTGCGCATTATCTCAAGGTGATGGGCCGCGACAAGATCGGCTCCTTCATGGAAGCGTCCGATTGCGAAGTCTGGCTCAATCGCTGGATCGCCAACTACGTCAATGCCAATGACGAGGCCGGCGAGGAAAGCCGCGCCAAATATCCGCTGCGTGACGCCAAGGTGACCGTGCAGGAAGTGCCGGGCAAGCCGGGCGCCTATAATGCCGTCGCATGGATGCGGCCCTGGTTGCAGATGGAAGAACTGACGACCTCGCTGCGCATGGTCGCCCGCATTCCGTCCAAGAACTGAGCTCGGACCGGGGTGGTCCGCCACCCCGGCCCCGTTCATCATCCGGAGCCCGCTCATGGCGCATCAGTCCTTTCCGGACGCCCGTCTTTTCGCCGACCAGCTCATCGCTCTCATCGACGATGCGCTGAGCGGCCAAGTGAACGCCATTCTCCACCATGCCGATTTTCAGGCGATGGAGGCGAGATGGCGCGGGCTTGCCATGGTCGTTCGCGAGGCAGGCCGAAGCAGCGACGTGAAGGTGAAACTGCTGAACGCCAGCTGGCGCGACCTTGCCCGCAACACGGAACGCGCCACCGACTTCGACCAGAGCCATCTTTTCGAAGTCGTCTATAACCGCGAATTCGGCATGCCGGGCGGCGAACCGGTCGGCCTTTTGATCGGTGACTACGCGTTTTCCCCCGATGATGTCGAAGGCGCCGATTCCATTACCACGCTGTCGCAGATCGGCATGGTGGCGGCAGCGGCCTTTTGCCCCTTCGTGGCCGCGGCCGCACCTTCCGCCGTCGGGCTGGAAGACTTTACCGAACTCAGCCGGGTTCACGATTTTTCCTCGCTGAAGCAGGATAAATCCCGGCTGCGATGGAATGCGCTTCGCGCCCGCGACGATTCCCGCTTCATCGGCCTTGTCGCGCCGCGCATCCTGCTGCGCTCCCCCTACAGGCCCTATGCGCGCGAACGGGATGACGGTTTTCCCTTCCGCGAGCAAGTGGTGGAAAGTGGAGAGACCCTGCTGTGGGGCAACGCCGCCTTCGCCTTTGCGACCGTGGTTGTGCGCAATTTCGTCGATTCTGGCTGGTTTGCAGATTTGCGCGGTGTGACGCAGGACGCCGTGGATGGCGGCATGCTCTCGTCCCGGCAATTGCCGCCGCTCGATCTCGGCATCGAGAGCAACGGCCTTTCCGCTCAGCCACCCGTCGAGGTGCAGCTGACGACCGGGCAGGAACAGCAATTTTCCGATCTCGGCATCGTGCCCGTCTCCACCACCTATCTGTCCGGCATGGCGATCCTTAACGCCAACCAGTCCCTGCATGCGCCCGGGCATTATTCCAGCGAAGCGGCGCGGCAAAACGCTCGCTTGGCTGCCATGCTTCAATATGTGCTGTGCGCCTCCCGGTTCTCGCATTACCTCAAGGTCATCATGCGCGACGATATCGGCCAGCTGAGCGATGCCTCGACGATCGAGCGCAAGCTGGAAAGCTGGCTTTCCTCCTACACACTCGGCAATGACGATGCGGAAGCGGCGCTGCGCACGCGCTACCCGCTGCGCTCTGCCGGGATCAACGTCTTCGAGGTTCCCGGCAAGCCCGGAACATTCTCCTGCACCGTGCGCCTTCAGCCGCATTTCCAGCTCGATGACGTCTCCACGAGCTTCCATCTCATTGCCGAAACCATGATGCAGCCCACCGCCGCATCCGGGCCTTCGGCCGAGCCGCAAAGGATATCCGCATGACGCTGCGCGACGACATTTCCCGCCTTCTCGATGATGACGGGCTGCAGGACGCGATCGGTCTTGCGCGCGAACACGTCAAGACGAAGCCTACCGACAAGGACGGCCGGCACTTCTATATCGACCTGCTTGTGCTTGCCGGCGACTATGAGAAGGCCGATGCGCAATGCAATCTGGCCGCAACATTCTCGCCGCAGGAGAGCGTCGGCTTTTCCCTCTTCCGCCACCAGCTGCGCGCCATGGCCGCACGCAATGCCTGGTTCGAAACCGGCGCGGTGCCGGATTTCCCCGGCGGTCCGTCGGAACTCGATCAGCTGGCGATCAGGGCGAATATCGCCGCACGCAGCGGTGATGCGGATGCCGCCAAAGCCGCACTGGCTGAACTCGATGAAAAACGCGGCAATGTGCCGATCGGCCATAATGGCAAGAGCGCCGGCGATATTCGCGACCTGGACGACCGGATTCCGCATGCGCTGGAAGTGCTGACCAATGGCGGCCGCTACCTCTGGATCGACTACGGTCGCATCGAGAGCCTCACTATCGACCCCATGAGCCGCCCGCGTGATCTTGCTTTCCGCGGCGGCGAACTGACGCTGCGCGACGGCGCGGTCGCATCCGTGCTGCTTCCGGCCATCTATCACGGTGCGAAGGACGATGTCGGCCTTCTCCTCGGCCGGGAAACCCGATGGAGCGAGGAAGACCAGCCTCTGGCAACGGGGCAAGGGCAGCGCTGCCTGCTGATCGGCGACGATGTTGTGCCATTCCACGAGATCGGTTCCCTTTCCGCCGCCTCCGACGATGAAAGGCAGATCGCCCGTGGTTGATCCGCTCGAGCAATATCGCGCGCGGCAGCGAACGCTGTCACGCTCCGTTCTGGACCGGCTGCTGGATGATGCACCGGATGCGGAAACGGATGCGCTCGTCAGCCTGACGGATCAGGCGCGCGAGATGCGCGAGGTGATCCGCCGCGATCTCGAGGCATTGCTCAATACCCGCCGTAACCCCGCCGGCCCGCCGACAGCGCTGAAAGAGCTTACTGATGCGCTGGTGAGCTATGGCGTGGACGGCATTCTCTCGGCCAATCTGGTGACGGATGCCTCCAAGGCGCGGCTCGCACGCAGCATCGAGCGGCGGATTTCGCTGTTCGAAACCCGTCTGGCCGACGTGCATGTGACGATCCTGAAAAACCGCACGGATGGCGACCGGGCGCTTCGCATGCGTATACAGGCAAGCTTCCGTCTTCAGGAAGGCATGCCGCCGATCAGCTTTGAATCCCGCATCGATCCGTCCACGCAGCGTTTCCTGGTGGAGGCGACGAATGGCTGACGGCTTTCTCGAAAAATACAATGACGAGCTTTTCGCGCTCCGAAAACGCGCATCGCGTTTCGCAGCGGCGTTTCCGAAAATCGCCGGCAGGCTACGCATGACGGGCGATGTCGCCGACGATCCGCATGTCGAGCGGCTGATCCAGAGCTTTGCCTATTCCGCCGCCCGTGTACGCCAGAAGCTGGACGACGAGTTTCCGGAACTGACGGACAGCCTGCTGGAAACGCTCTATCCGCATTATCTTGCGCCGATCCCTTCGATGAGCGTCGTTCAGTTTGCACCCAGCCCCGCGCTGGCGACCGTGCAGCCGCTTCCGCGCCACAGCGAAATTCTCGCCGAACCGGTGGGCGGCGAGAGCTGCCGTTTCCGCACGACGCAGGAGGTGGAGATCGTTCCGCTGCAAATCACTGCGGCGACGCTTTCCGGCCAGCCGATCGATGCGCCTTTTTCGGCGTCCTTCGCCGGTGCGGCGAGTTGCCTGCGGCTTTCACTGCGTAGCACGGCGCCACGCGGCAGCACCTTCCCGGAAATGGGGCTGACAAAACTCCAGATCTTCCTGTCTGCCGCCTGGCAGCAGGCAACAGCGCTTTACGAGCTTTTGACCAACCACTGCGTGGGCATGGCGCTGGCACGTCACTCCGAAGACAAGGAGGCGGTTTTTCTGCCCGCCGCCAATCTCAGGCCATCGGGTTATACACGCGATCAGGCCATGCTGCCCTATCCGGCCAACAGTTTTGACGGATACCGGCTTCTCACCGAATTTTTCGCGCTGCCGCAGAAATTCCTCTTTCTCGATATTGACGGTCTGCACAGATGGAGCGGCGGCAATTGTGAACTCTATATCTATCTGGATGCGGCGGATACGCGGCTGGAGCGCATGGTCTCCGTCAAGGATTTCGTGCTGAACGCCTCACCCGTTATCAACCTGTTCAAGCAGAATTGCGAACCGCTGAGCCTGGATGGAACACGCACGGAATATCGCCTTTTGCCGGACGCAAGGCGGCAGCGGACCCGTGAAATCTACGCCGTCGAAAATGTCGAGCTGACCAGCCGCTCCGGGCAGACGGAAAAGACCTCGCCGTTTTTCGGGCGCACCCAGCGCAATAACGGCTCGAATGTGTTCTGGCAGATCCAGCGCCGCTTTGACGACGATGGCTCTTCCGATACCGATATCGCCTTCGTGGATCAAAAGCGCGGGCCGCTCGGACCGCTCGACATGGTGGCAAGCGTCGATACGCTCTGCATCAACCGCGAATTGCCGAGCCAGCTTCCCTTTGGCGGTGGACACCCCTTCCTCCAGCTTTCGGCCGGCAACGAAGCCGTGAAGTCCATCCATGCCCTGATGCCGCCAACGGCGGCCATCCGCGTCAACGAACGCTCAGTGCGCGAATGGCGGCTGATCTCGCATCTGCTGCTCAATCATCTCTCGCTTTCAGACAATGGCGGCGCTCCGCTGAAGGATATTCTGTCGCTTTATTCCTTCAGGGACAGCCCGGAAACCCGGCAGCTGGTTGAATCAATCAGCAATGTCGAGGCCCAGAATTCCCACGCACGGATCGGCTCGGCGATGGTGCCGGGAACGGACATCACCGTGGAATTCGATCCGGCGCTCATCGCACGCCCCGCCGCCTTCATTTTCGCCAGTGTGCTGAACCACTTCTTCGGCCTCTATACCTCGATCAACAGTTTCACCCGGCTGACGGCGACGATGCGCGGCCATTCCAAACCGATTGCCCGCTGGCCAGCCCGCGCGGCAGACCGGCCTTTGCTCTAGGAGATCGGGATGGAACAGCAAATACCGACACTGAAAGATCAGCAGGCCGCCCTTCTCAGCGCCGATCCCGGCCGTTTCGACCCGGGCACCGCTTTTCGCGTTGCCCAGCATGTCTCGGATGACGGGCTGACGATTGCGGCGCATGGTGGTGTGCAGCCCACGGCGCTGGCAATCAGCGGGTTCGGCCGCAAACACGGTATTTCCCAGCTGAAATCGGCCTTCGCCCCGATTGTCGGGCCACTTGGTTCGCTGCCGCCAGCCTATGGCGAATTGCTGCAACGGGAAGAGCGCAGTCGCTCCGGCGCACTGGCGAGCTTCTTCAATCTGTTCGCAGCCAGATTCAGCGAGCTGTTTGTAACCGCTTCGGAAAAATATCGCCTCGCCAGGGGATTACGCTGGTCCGATCAGGAAAAAAACAACGGTTTCCGCAAGTCGCTGCTTGCGCTTACCGGGTTTCGCACGGCCGGCCTGACCGAGAAGGCCGGCGTGACCGAAGATACGCTTCTGCGCTTCAGCGGGCTTTTCGCCAACCGCAATCGCAATGTCTCGGCACTAACCTCGACGCTTTGCGAATTTACCGGGCTTCCGGTGGTCGTCGAACAGTTCCGCAGGCGATGGGTACCGCTCCCGCTTCACGAACAAAGCCAGCTCGGACAGGCATCAGGGCTGCGGCTGGGGCAGAATACCACGGCTGGTAGCGCCGTGGAGGATATGAGCGGCGGCTTCCGGGTCGTCATCGGTCCGGTTGCCTATGCGGATTATCTGGCGCTGACGCCCGGATCGAAACGGCTGGCCGAGATATTTTCGCTGACGCGGCTCTTCGTCGGAAACGCGCTCGATTTCGATGTGCAGGTGATTCTGAAAAAGGAGGATATTCCCTTCTGCCGGCTGGGCCAGCCCGATGCTCCCGCCCGTCTTGGCTGGAACAGCTGGGCCCGTGTGGCACCGGCACAAAAAGACAGCACCGACGCCATCGTGACCGAGCGGGAAGGCTCGGTAATCTCCGTGTGAGGGCATGACATGAAACTGGCGCTCAGGCACACACAGAATATCGGGGCCACAAAACCCGGCCAATGGAGCTTCGAGCGCGGCCGCCGCGCGATCGGCCGGTCGCGGGATTGCGACTGGCAGATCGACGACAATGAACGGCGTGTTTCCAAGCTGCATTGCACGCTAAGCCGCGACGGCGAAGGTTTTACGATCATCGACCAGAGTGCGAACGGTACGCTTGTCGATGGCCGGCTGCTGCTCGAAGGGGAAAGCGCGCGCCTGCAGGATGGCTCGCAGATCAACATCGGCGGGCAGATTTTCCATGTGGCCATCAGCGGCGATGCCGACCTGGATTTTTCCGATCCCGATGCCTCCCTGCGGATGAGCGACGAGCCCCTGACCATTTCCGCAATCCTTGCCGATATCGCCCCGAACGGGCGTTCCGCCGGCGGGGTGCTGGGCGGCACGCTGCCGCAGGATGACTGGATGGAAACGAGCGGCAGTGCTGCCGGCCAGAAGCCCAAATCCATTTCGCGTAATGTCGAGATCGGCTGGAGCGCTCCGCCCAAGGCCGGTGGAATGGGTATGGTACTTCCGGAAGACTGGGATGAAGAGCCGGCCGCAAGCAGCAGGCACGAGCACACCGATGCGCTGAACACACCGGTCATGATCGCACGTCCGGCATCATCGTCGCAGGGCGAGGATTTCGACAGCGTCTTTCCGGATAAAAATGAAGAGCCGACCGCAGAAGAGACATGGCCGGCGGAAACATCCGGCGCACAGGCTGGGATCAGTGATCTTCTGTCCGCGCTCGAAAGGGAGAATGCCGAGTGCCTGGCCGTTCTCGACATCGAGGGCGATCATGCCGCTGCCGCACCACATGCGTCGCTGAGCGAGCGTCTGGAAACCCTCATTCATCAGCAGCGTCGGCTTACCGCCTCTCTTGAAACACTCATTCACACATGCACGCAGAAACTCGAGCCGCGGCTTCTCGAAGCTTCGGTCGATGCCGGAAACGATATTCGCTCGAAAATCGAGCGCAGGGACTGGCAGGCGCTAATCACCAGGACCGACTACTGGTCCGCCTACAAAAAGCAATTTGAAGAAAACGGTCGTCAATTGCCGGTCAGGCAGTTTCTGCAGCGGGCAGCGCGCGGTGACGCCGCGCCTGTTGCAGAGCCTGACGCGATGACGACCGATGCCAAGGGGGTAAACAACCACGATGAGACATGAAAACCGTGTTGCCTGGAGCGAAGGCATGTTTCTTCGCGTCCAGCATTTCCAGCAATCCGACCGCTGGACGGAGCGCCTCGTGCGCAATACGACGCGCAATCTTTCTCCCTATCCCTGGGGCATTGCCGAGATCGGCATGGATCGCAGCGCGCTGTCGATCGGGCAGTTTGCCCTGTCGAACCTTCGCGGTGTCCTTCCTGACGGCACCCCTTTCGAGGCGCCGGAGGATTCCGATCTGCCGCCGCCGCTTGATCTCGATGACAGCGTCAAGGATGCCATCATCTATCTCGCCCTGCCCGCCCGTCAGCCCGGAAAGGCGGACATGTCCGCGTCGGGCCGCAACGACATCAACAATGTGCGCTTCACCGCCTCAAGCTATGAGGTCTCCGACACCAATATCGAGACGGATTTCATTGCGCCCATTGATGTCGGTCGCCTCAGCCTGAAATTCCTCAAGACCGGCGACGATCTTTCCGGTTACGATCTCATTGGACTGGCGCGGGTGATCGAGGTTCGCTCCGACCGTGCTGTCATCCTCGATCCGGATTTCATTCCACCCAGCCTCACCTGCGCCGCAGCACCTCGTCTCAACGAGTTGCTGACGGAGCTTCTGGGAATCGTGCGCCACCGCGCCCAGGCGATCGCCGAGCGCATCGGTGACCCGACGATCCGCGGAACTGCGGAAGTAGGCGACTATTTCCTGCTGCAAATCCTCAACCGGGCGGATCCGCTGCTTTCGCATCGCGGCGCCAACGCCACGCGTTTTCACCCCATCCGGTTTTACGAGGACTGCATCCAGCTTGCCGGCGAACTCGCCACCTTCACCACGGACAAAAAACGGGCGACGAATTTCCCGCCCTATCGTCATGATGATCTGAAGGCCACCTTCGGCGCGGTTTTCGATGATCTGCGCACTTCGCTTTCGGCGGTTCTGGAACAGGCGGCTGTTGCCATCGAACTGGTGGAACGCCGCCACGGCGTGCGTGTCGGCACCATCCACGACCGCACCCTGCTGCGCGATGCCGGCTTCGTGCTTGCGGTACGTGCTGATATGGCCGCCGAGGACATTCGCCGCCGGTTGCCGGCACAGATCAAGGTCGGGCCGGTGGAGCGGATTTCGGAACTGGTCAATGTCGCGCTGCCGGGCATTCCCGTGCGCTCGCTGCCCGTTCTGCCGCGGCAATTGCCCTATCGTTCGGGCACCATCTATTTCGAAATCGACACGACATCACCGCTTTGGAAACAGCTCGAGACATCAGGCGCCATCGCCCTGCATCTGGCGGGCGAATTTCCCGGACTTGAGCTGGAAATGTGGGCGTTACGCGAATGAGCAACGAAAAGCCCTCCTCCTGGCAGGATTTGCCGACGGTGGTTGAAATCACCGAGGAAAGCCGCCGCCGCAACCAGAACGCCCGCAACATGGCGACGATCCTCGAAGACATCATCGAGACCGACGAGCCGGCCGCGCGGCCGAAGGGCAATACGGCCGCCATGCCGATCGACCAGCTGCTTTCCGGTTTCCGCTTCGGCGGCGAGGATGTTCCGACGCTGGTGCAATCGGCGGCGCCTCTTCTCAACCTCGCGCACCTGCTGCGCTTCAGCGACGCCCAGCCGGACCCGGAGCATCTGCGGCGCGCCTGCCTTGAGGCGATCACCCGTTATGAGCGCGATCTCGCTTCCGCCCGCATCAGCGCCGAGCGGGCACGGGCGGCGCATTATGTCGTCTGTGCGACCGTGGACGATGTCATTCTCAGCAAGCCGTGGGGCGTGCGGGCAGGCTGGGCGCGCTCCGGCCTTGTCTCCACCTTCCACAATGATGTCACCGGCGGCGACCGGGTTTTCGACATTCTCGACCATTTCCACCAGTCGCCCGGCGCCAACAAGGATCTGCTGCTGCTGATCTATCTGTGCCTGTCGCTCGCCTTCGAAGGGCGCACCCGCGTTTCACCGAAGGGGGCTCTGGAGCTTTCGCGCATCCGCGACAGTCTCTACAAGACGCTGATCGGCCAATATGGCGCCTTTGAGCGGGAACTTTCACCGCACTGGAAAGGCGTCGAGGCCCGGCATACGCCATTGCGGACGATGGCGGCACTCTGGACGCTGCTGTCGCTGATGGCGCTCGCCTTCGCGCTTGGCTATCTTTTCTTCACGCTGTCGCTCAACAACGCATCCGATGTCACTTTCGAAAGGCTGGCCCACTTGCCGCCCACCGAAACACCCAGCGTGCTGATCGCGAGCCCTCCAGCGCCACCGGTGAAAACCGAACCCCCGAAGATTGTCGAACCACCCAAGATCGTGGAACCGAAGCAGCCTTCCCGGCTTGAAAAGCTGATGGCCTTCCTGCAGCCGGAGGTCGAAAAGAAGCTGGTCACACTGGCTGACGTCAACGGGCGGCTGCGTGTGCGCATCAACAATTCAGGCCTTTTTGCCACCGGCAGCGCCGAGGTCAGCCCGCAGTTCCGCGATCTGATCCAGCGTATCGGCGGAGCACTCGCCGCCGAAAAATTCCGCGCGGTCGTCATCGGCTATACCGATAACGTGCCGATCAAAACCGTGGAATTCCCATCCAACTGGCACCTTTCCGAGGCGCGTGCGAAGGCGGTCGGAGACATTCTATCGCAATTTGCCGGACCCGAGGCGATCCTGACGGAAGGGCGCGCCGACAGCGATCCCATCGCCGACAACAAGACGCAGGAAGGCCGCGAGACGAACCGCAGAACCGAGATCATGGTCCTGACCAACCCCGATGAAAAACTGAGCGACGCCGGCATTCTCTCGCCGGCCATAGAGAACAGTTCGGGACAGCAGCCGGGAGATGCAAACCCATGAATCCGCTGAGTTATTTTTATACGATCCGATCCTATGTCGAGAGCTATGCGGCCCTCGTCGGACGCCGCTTCCTGTCGCTTCTATGGGTGATCGCGCTTTGCGTCGTCATCTGGTTTTACGGCTATCTGATCGCGCTCGGCGATTTCAAGCCGCTGGGAACGACACAGGCCCGGCTTATCGCCATCGGCATCATTGTGGCCATCTGGCTGGTCTATATCGTCGTCACGATTTACCGCGGCCGCAAGCAGGACAAGGAACTCGTCGACAGCATCGAGCGGGAGGCTCTCGCCAACCGTCAGGCTGAAATCGGCGAAATCCAGACACGCCTGAAAGAAGCCCTGGCGCTGTTGCGGCGTGTCACGAAAAAGCGGTTCGGTTATATATACGATCTGCCCTGGTACGTGATTTTCGGCGCACCGGGCTCCGGCAAGACGACCGCGCTCACCAATTCCGGCCTGCAGTTCCCGCTTGGCGATGCGCTTGGCGAAAACGCGGTGAAAGGCATCGGCGGCACGCGCAACTGCAATTGGTGGTTCGCCGACGAGGCGATACTGATCGACACGGCAGGGCGTTACACCACGCAGGATGATCTCGATGGCTCATCGAAAGCGGGCTGGGAAGGTTTCCTCGGCCTTCTGAGACGATATCGCCGTTCGCAGCCGATCAACGGCGCTTTGGTGACCTTGTCCATCCCCGATCTTCTCACCCGTGATCCCGAGGAGCAGCGGCAGGAACTGCGCTCCATCCGTCAGAGGCTTTCCGAACTGGATGAATATCTGCACGCCCGCGTGCCGGTCTATATCGTGCTGACGAAGGCAGACCTCCTGCATGGCTTCGTGGAATTCTTCGACGGTTTCAACAAGACCGATCGCCAGCAGGTCTGGGGCACGACCTTCAAGCTGGATGAGAGCTATTCCGCCAAGGACCTGCCGCAACGACTGACGGAAGAGTTCGAACTGCTGCAGCAACGGGTCGATGCGATGCTGATCGAACGCCTGCAGCAGGAACAGAATGCGGAGATACGCGGACGCATCTTCCGGTTCCCGGCGGAACTGGCGCGGCTTAAAGACCGGCTTCACGAGGCTCTGACCGAACTTTGCGCAAGTTCCCCGCTGATCGAAGCGCCGCTTCTGCGTGGTGTCTACCTCGCTTCGGGAACACAGCCGGAAACGGAACGTCCCGTCAGCGCGCCACGGGCTCGCCGGAGCTATTTCCTTTCGCGGCTCTTCAAGGACGTCATCTTCCCGGAAGCCGCGCTGGTAATGCGCGACAAACGCCTTTCGAGGCGGCAGCTGCTTGTCCGGCGCATTGCCTATACGGCGTGCGCCGTCGCGGTTGCCGTCGTCTTCACGGGCTGGATTTTTACCTATTTCGCCAATACGCAGGCGCTGGCAGAAGCCGACCGCAAACTCGGAGCCTATGAGCAGCTGGTTCAGGGTATTCCCGTGCGCGATGTCGCCGACGCCGATTTCCTGCGCATTCTTCCGGCACTCGATAATCTGCGCGATGTCAACTCCGGCTTTGCACGGGAGCGCGTGTGGAATGTCAGTTTCGGCCTCGATCAGGAAGACAAGATCGCCGGGCGGCAGCGCGATGCCTATCAGCGCGCGCTCAACGCCCTTCTGCTGCCACGCATGATCGTGCAATTGCAGAAACAGCTGAAGGACGAAAAGGATGTGACCCGCACGTTCAATTCGCTGAAGCTCTATGGAATGCTTGGCGGCATGGGCGCATTGGACCGGGATTTCCTGACCATGCAGACGCATCAGATGTTCGCGTCCCTTTATCCCGGCGACGGAAGAGGGGCAGCCCGGGAGGCACTTGACCAGCACGCAAAGGCACTGGCGGATGGCGTACTCGCCCCGATCGAGCTTGATGCCCGCCTCATCGCCACCGCCCGCGAAACCATCCGGGATCAGGCGATCGGTACACGTGCCTATGATATTCTCGCCGGCCTTCCGCAGGCGCAGGAGCTGATGGAATGGACGCCCGCCACGGCCTTCGGCCCGCTGGGAGAACGCGCCTTCGAACGCCGCAGCAAAGCGCCGATGGCGGAGGGCATAGAAGGCCTCTTCACGGCGCAAGGATATCGCAGCGTCGTCATTCCACAGGTCGCCAACGCAGCGCGTATCGCGCTTTCAGAGGGATGGGTGCGTGGTTCCGACGACGCGATCCGCGGCGCAACGGTCGAACAGGTGGCACAGGCCGCGCTGCAAATCTATTTCGACCGTTTCGAGAAGAGATGGGCCGATGCGTTGGCCGATCTAAGGGTCAAGCCCTCCCAGACGCTGGGCGACGCGGTGGAAACAACCCGCGCACTTGCCAATGAACGCAACATTCTGGTGGAGGCGGCAAAATCCATCGCCGAAGCGACCGATCTGCGCCCGAGCGTGGGAGCAAATCCGGCCAGCCTCGCTTCCGCCGCCGAAGGCGATGCAACGGCAGCCGTTCTTGCCGCCACCGTGAATGCGGCGGCCCCCTATGCGCGATTGCGGGATATGCTGGCAGCCAAGGGAACGGCCCCGGCAACGGGCGCGGAAACCAATGGCGGCAAGGCCGCGGGTTCTCCAGCGGAGCAGCTGCTTTCGAATTTCAAGATGCTGAACGAGCAGCTCGCCCGCTCGGCAACGACCTCTGATGAGGTTGCCAAGGTATTCGATGTGGACAGCCAGCTGACCAAGGCCAATCAGGACCTGCTGCAACAGGCACGCGAACTGCCGGCACCGCTCGATGTCTGGGTGGCGGGTGTAGCTGCCGATGTCGGCTCGCTGGCGGTCAAATCCGCACGCAGCCGTATTGCGGACCTCTGGGCGGCCGATTCAGCATCTCTCTGCTCTTCGATCGTGACGGGGCGTTATCCTTTCGACCGGTCGTCTTCCCGCGATGTCGCGATTGCGGATTTTACCCGTCTCTTCGGCCCGACCGGGGTTTTCCAGAGCTTCTTCAAGCAGCGCATGGAGCCTTTCGTCGACAAGACGACAACCCCCTGGAGCTGGAAAGGCACTTTCGGCGCCGCCGGCATTCCAAGCAGCGCCATCGCCCAGTTCGAAAATGCCGACAAGATTTCGCGTGCCTTCTTCCCGAATGGCAGCGAGACGCCGGCGGTTGCGATCAATGTCAAGCCCGTTTCGCTCACCAATGCCTCCAGCGCCGTCATGCTGGAAATCGAGGGTGAGCGGGTGGTTTATTATCACGGTCCAATACAGGCGAAATCGATCACCTGGCCGTCCCGTGAGAACACGGCCAGCCTGTCGCGCATCGCCTTCCAACCGGGCGGCTGGCAGCAGGCGAAAACCGAAAACGGCGACTGGTCGCCATTCCGCCTGTTCGACGGCGCAAATATCGAAAGCCAATCGGGTGATCTTTTGCGGGTACGGTTTGATAATGGCGGCCAGACGGCCGAGTTTGATATTCAGTTCGGCTCGGTTCTCAACCCATTCAGACTGGAGGCGATGTCGAGCTTTGCCTGCCCTCAGCAGTTTTGACGGCAGGTGGCATATTGATTTGCAACGGAGGGGAGTAAGGATGGCAACGATGACGACAACCTCAGCGGTTGTTTCCGTCTGATGGTCAATCAGGCATCGAGACCCGCGGAAACCGCAGCGGAAAGCGACCGCATCGGTTTCTTCGGCAAGGTACCCAGCCACGGCGATTTCATCTCCGACGGCCTTGAACGGGAATTGATCAGCACCTTTGACGACTGGATGCGATCCGGCCTGCATGCCTGTGCGGATATGTTCGCGGGCCGCTGGCCAGCCATATTCTCATCGTCGCCGCCCATACGCTTCATTGTCGAAAGGGGCATCTGGGGAAACTGCGCCTATGTGGGCGTGCTGCTGCCCAGCACGGACCGGGTGGGGCGGAAATATCCGCTGGCCATCATCGCCCAGCTTAACAATTTCCGGAAACACCCAAGAACGCTCTATCTGGACGATACCTGGTTCATGGCGGCCGAGGCCCTGGCCGAGACATCCACGACCGGCGATTTCGAGATTGCGCGCTTCAACGCTGCGGTCAGGAAACTGCGGCTGCCCAAACCCCGGGAGGAGGATGACGAACCGGAGATGGTGCGGGGCCGACCGCCAACCAGTCTCTGGTGGCATATCGATCCCCTTAGTCGCCGCCCGCGGGGGCTCAAATTCGATGGCAAGCCGAAGGCTTCCGATTTCATGCGCCTGTTCAGCGAAATGGCGGGCAAGAACGATGAGGAAGGGACGGGTGCCGCGCGCGCCCATGCGCGGACCCAAGACAGTGCGCCCGCGCAAGCGCCTCCACCCATTCGGCCTGCGCGCTCTGCCGAGCAGCCATCGCCGGTGATTTACGGCTATGCGACGCACGCGGGAACGCGGCTGTCCCTGAATGCGGATTCGCTTTTCGTTTCAAGAAATCCTGCCCTCTTCGCCATAGCCGACGGACAGGGCGATACGCACGGCGCCGTGGAGGCCGCCCGTCAGGTCACCAATATTCTGGCGGAGACGCCGGATGCCGACAATCCGGAGATAATGACGCAGAACATCCGGGGAAAGCTCGGCACCGTTAACAGCCTTCTTTTGTCACGGCAGGCCGCAGCAGCAGAAAACAGGCCGGCCGCCAGTGTGGTCATCGCCCATATCAGCGGCGACAGGCTGAGCATCGTCTGGTCCGGCGACGCACGCGCTTATCTTCTTAAAAACGGAACGATGCACCAGCTTTCACGCGATCACGTCATTGTCGGCATGAAAAAGCAGCTGTCCCAATGCGTCGGTCTTTCCCAACAGTTCCGGCCGGATATCATCCATGAGGATTGGGGTCCGCAGGACAGGCTGCTTCTGTGCAGCGCCCCGCTGGTACAGATCCTGAGAGAGCGGACAATTGCCGAGGTCGTCAGTGGCACGCTTCTCAAGGAGTGCGCCGGCGCGTTGATACAGGAAGCGCTGATCGAAAACGCACGCGAAAACATCAGCGCCATCGTGATTGGAAACGAGCGTGAGCAACGATGAGCTGGAAGGCCGGGATTTTGCATATTTGCAGGTGAGCACGCGCTTTTCCGAACTGTGGAGGAGTATTCGCCATGACGGCGCGCGGGAAAGGCCTACCGAAGAACAGAACGACCTGATCGATCAGCTGCGAAATGCGCTCGATCGAAAGGTCTCGCATTTTTCCGCAGTAAAACCCGTCTGGATTGCCGACAGCTTTGCCGTCGAGGGGATTGCCCATGAGAGCGAGACGACGCTGCTCTTGAAATTGCGACACCGCGACGTCGGCTCCCTTCACGCCCTGAAAACCGTGCCGTCGGCATTGGCAGACGATGCCACGCTGGTGCAAAGGCTAAGGGAGGAGGCGCAGATCGGGCTTGCCCTGCGCCATCCGTGCCTTGTGGAAACATCCGCGCTGTTGCGATTGCCCGATGGGCGGCCGGGACTTTTGCAGCCATGGCTCCCGTTATCGCTGGTGTCGCAGACCAACATCCGGCCAATCACCTTGCAGGATGCGGTTGTTGCGCTTCGCCGTGTTCTGGAAGGCCTGAATGCCATGCATATGCAGGGATATGTTCATTGCGATGTGACGCCTGCCAATATTCTGCTGCAGGAGGACGACGTCACAACCGGCAGGCTCGGCGATTTCGGCATTGCGCTGGAAATTGGCCAGAAGCACAGGCAACGGGGCATGGCATTTGCCGCCTCGGCCGGCTTTGCGTCACCGGAGCAGATGCAGGGTGCGGCAGCAAACCCAAATCAGGATATATTCTCAGTCGGACGACTTGCCTCACGGCTCATCGTAACAATGGGGGAGCAGGCAACGGAAAAGCTTACGCATTTCGCCTCCGCCTGTTGCCATGACGATCCCGCTTCGCGACCGCAATCGGCAATGGATGCGCTACAGCTTTTGTAGCGCAGCCTGTCAGTTGCCACTGCCGGGTTGAGGAGCGGCAGCCGTCGGCACGCTCTTCTGGAACACGGTCAGCAGCTTTGCCGAATCCACCAGCGGTGCGTTGCTGGCGTAAAGCACGTCGCCCTTCTGCATCTGGAAGAGCTGCATGAGCGCGATGCTGGACGCATCCCGCATATTGACGTGATAGATCACCGGCCGCATGCTCGTTGCCGTCGCAACCGGGCCCTTGGCGCCGGAAGCAGTCGCCGCCGGAACCTGAGTGATCTCGTTGCGGAAGACATAGACATTGCGGGCGTCGGCGCGGTCATCCAGCAAACCGCCAGCGCGGCCGACGGCCTGCGCCAATGTCAGCTTCCCGGTTTCGAACTGGAATTCCCCGGCGCTCTTGAAAGCGCCAAGCGCCGTGTAGCTGGCGGCATCGCCATCGATCATGACCTGATCATCAGGCGAAAGACGGATATTCTGGCGATCTTCCCGCATGACGCGGTCAAGCGGCGCACTGGCTCTCTGCGAGCCGCGAACGACGGTGACCGTGGCTGCACCCGGGGCAACCGTCGGGCCACCGGCCTGATTGAGTGCATCGAGCACCCGCTCCTGACGGGCGGTGAGTACGATCTTTCCGGCGTTCTTGACCGCACCGCTGAGCATCACTGCACTCGTCGGCTTGTCGACGACGGTGACGACCGCCTGCGGGTTGACGGCCGAGCCCTTGAGCCCGGCGACGACCTGGGATTGCAGCCCCTCGGGCGTCGAATCCACCACTCTCTGCTTGCCGACGAACGGAATATTGACCGACCCGCTTTGATCCACAGTGAAGCGGCCAAGGTTGAGGGTCTTGCTTTGTGTCGGGGAGAAAAGCCCGTCCTCACCCGTATCCAGCACGGTGATGTCGATCACGTCGCCGCGCCGCAATCTCTGGGCGTTGTAACCGGTATTGCGAAGCGCGGTGAGCCCGGGGCCGGAAGCACTCTGCAGGCCTGACGCGGAGACGGTGGCCGCAGGTGCGTTCGCCAGTTCGATGACCGGGATTTTTTCGTTGGTTCGAGGGAAAGTCGCAGACCGGATATTGCCCGCAGTCGGCCCGTCAGATGGTTTTGCACATGCGCTCAGCAGAGCAACCAGCAGAACCGCCCCCAACTTTTTCATCCCGCATCCCCTCGATGATTCAACCTGACGCAGAGATAACATCACGATACGTCACCGCAACAACTTTGGCGGTTGTAATTCAGAGAATGCTTGTTTTCCAAAGAAAAGGTGTGACCATTCCGCAACCTTTTCACCGGCATTCACCCCAGACCCCAACAATGTACCGATGAGAAATAACCTGCCTCCGCCCGCCGCAAAATTGGATGGAACGGTTTTGCAATGCGGGAGTTTGTTTTCTGCAAACCAAGACAGGAGGAAGAACAATGGATCACACCAATCACGTACGTCTGGTTGAAACGGAACTCACACCTTCGGTGCTCGAAGGAGCGACCGTTTATGGTGCGGACGACCACAAGGTCGGCAAGGTTGACCATGTCCACGGCGTTGGAGCCGGCAGCACCGCAATCATCGATGTCGGCGGCTTTCTCGGCATCGGCGCAAAGCCCGTCGCCGTGCCGCTCAGCGATCTCGATTTCATGCGGGATGAGGACGGCGATGTCCACGCGGTTACCTCATGGACGAAGGACCAGCTGAAGGACATGCCCGAGCATCGTCATTGATCTAAAAAAGCGCCCGGCGATTTGCCGGGCGTTTTCTCCACTTACAGGCGGCACTTGCGTCTGCCAAACGTCAGACGGCGAGGAAACCGCCATCCACAGGCAACACGGCGCCGGAAATCATCTTGCTGTCATCAGATAGCAGCAGCGCGATGCTCTGTGCCACCTCTTCAGCTTCGGCAAAACGGTTGAGCGGATGGCGAACCATCATCGGCTGACTCTTGACGGGATCGTTCCAGGCTTCCGCCGCCAGTTCGGTCAGCGTAATGGTCGGCGCAACAGCGTTAACGCGGATACCGTGCGCGCCAAGCTCCTTGGCGAGAACACGGGTTGCGCCTTCAAGCCCGGCCTTCGACGCCGCATAGCATAGATGATCCTGAAAACCGCGATGGCCGGCGATAGAGGTGATGTTGACGATTGCGCCACCGCCACCCAGCGCAACGCGTGCGCGGGCAAATTCCTGGCAGGTGACGAGAGCGGCACGCAGGTTGATGCCCAGCACGGCCTCGTAACCGGCATCGCTCATGTCAAGCACGCTTTCCAGCACGTTGATGCCGGCGCTGTTGATCAGGAAATCGCAAGGACCAGCCTCCGCCATGGCGGCACGGGTGGCGGCGACATCGGCAAGATCGACACGGATTGAACGGCCGCCAATTTCGCTTTTCAGGCTGTCGAGATCGGACTGCGTGCGGCTGATCGCCACCACTTCCGCACCGCGTGCGGCCATCAGCTGTGCACAGGCGCGGCCGATGCCTTTGCCTGCGCCGGTGATGATGACGGATTTTCCGGAAAACTGCATGGAATCCTCGTTATTTGCGGCCAATGCGGCCGGATGATCTAAGCTTGTGACGCGGGGTTCAGGAATGGCTGGCGGCTCGAATGGCGCGCGCCGCATTCTGCAACGCCAGAAACGCGTCGTAACGCGACTGGTGGACCTTCTGAAAAGCAGGATCAGGCGTTGCACAGCTGGCGATACGCGACATGGCCGGCATCGCTGCCATCAGGTCCGGATAGCTTCCGGCAGCAACCGCACCGAGCATTGCAGATCCAAGAAGCACCGGCTCTTCGCATTCGGTGAGTTCGACCGGAAGCCCCGTCGCGTCCGCCAGCAATTGCCTGGCAAGCGGATGAGCGCCTGCCCCGCCGCTGACACTGATGGTTTCGACAGGCGCGCCGTTGCGAGCCTGGGTCTCGATGATCTGGCGAAGCCCGTAACCGAGGCCGAGAAGCCCCGCGACGTAGAGCGCGACGAGCGAATCGACGCCGGTCTCCATGCCATAACCGGCAATGACCGCGCGGGCATGGGGATCGGCAAAGGGGGCACGGTTGCCGAGAAACTCCGGCACCACATGAAAATCCTCGGCAATCTCAGCTGCGGCGGAAGCGGATGCGGCAATTCCGAGCGCGCGGTCGGCAAGCCAAACCGGCAAGGCTTTGCCTTCCTTCTCGGCAAGCGCCTTCGCCTCGGCAAAGGCGGGGTGCAACTGCACCAGATAATCGATGGCCGCACCGGCGGCAGACTGGCCGCCTTCGTTGAGCCACGCGCCGGGAACCATGGCGGAATAATAGGGACCCCAGACACCCGGCACGAAAGCGGGTTCGGCGGTGGTGGTCATGGTGCAGGACGAGGTGCCGAAAACATAACCGAGGCATCGCGAGGCATCACCGCCTGCAGCCACCGTGCCGACGCCGCCGGCATGGGCATCGATAAGCCCTGCGGCGACGGCGGTGCCTGCCACCAGCCCCATGGCTTTCGCCGCATCTTCGGTCAGGCCAGCGCCCAGTGCCGTACCGGGATGCACGACGTTTTCACCGATGCGTCGGAAGCCCTGCTCCGCCAGATCACCAAGCCCGATGCGGTTGAAATATTCCGCATCCCAGCGGCTTTCATGGGCAAGATAAGTCCACTTGCAGGTTACCGTGCAGGCGGAACGATCGAGTGCACCGGAAGCCTTCCATGTCAGAAAATCCGTCAGGTCGAAGAAATGCTCGGCACGCGCATAAATATCCGGCCTGTTTTCGCTGAGCCACAGCAGCTTGGGCGTCTGCATTTCCGGGGAAATGCGGCCGCCGACATATTTCAGGACGGCATGTTCACCGGCATTGATGCGTTCAGCCTGTTCAACGGCGCGGTGGTCCATCCAGACGATGATATCGCGTTCGGGATGATCGGCAGCGCCGACCGGCAGGGTCTCATCGTCAGGCCC